>Ga0315279_10000581_pt1 | contig 71465 bp, 80 predicted proteins | sample YL17G06_20_MG_FD_203694 | JGI IMG/M metagenome (GOLD analysis project Ga0315279, IMG submission 203694) | Sediment microbial communities from Yellowstone Lake, YNP, Wyoming, USA - YL17G06_20 | ecosystem: Environmental > Aquatic > Freshwater > Lake > Sediment | place: USA: Wyoming | collected...
TGGAAATTCGTGCCGTGAGACGGAAACCGCCGGAATCCGTCTCGGTGTTCTTCGATCAGATTGGTTTGGTTTACTCCGCAAGACTGAGGGACTCCGCGACGTTCTCGCTTCACGCAAGCGAAGAAGATATGCAAAAGGCTCTACTGCTGAAGCCTGAACTATTGGAGGAAGGACTAAGAATCATAAGCTACGAAAAGAAAGTTGAGCCGGGGTTTGTTGACGTTTATGGTGTTGACGCGAATGGAAAACTCGTAGTCGTGGAGATCAAGCGCAAGACAGCTGGAAAAGAAGCTGTACTTCAGCTTGCGAGATATATTGAAGCAATTAGAGGCAAGGCAGATCGTGAAGTGCGAGGAATCTTGGTGGCACCGAGCATTGCGAGAGACGTTCAAAGGCTGCTGGCGACTTTGGGCTTAGAGTACAAGCATCTGGACCCGAGAAAGTGTGCGGAGACGCTTGGCCGAATTGAGACCAAGGAGTTGGTGGAGTTCTTCAAGGAAAAAACAAATTAGCAAGATCAACTTTTGCCTCTGAGTGTTGATGCGACATGAACGTTTGGAAAGACATACCAACGGGCGACGAGCCGCCGATACTGTTGAACATGGTTATCGAAGTTGTAAGCGGTTCGAGAGACAAGTACGAGTTTCGCTCCGAATGGGAATCGTTCGTTTTGGACCGTGTGATTCCTTCGTCTGTGGTTTTTCCTGTGGAGTACGGTTTTGTTCCGCAGACATGGGCTGATGATGATGACCCTCTTGACATAATGGTATTGAGCTATGAACCGCTGGAGGTTGGTTGCATAGTAAGGGTGAGAGTGATAGGAGCGTTAATCGTGGAGGATGAAAAGGGTGAGGACGCAAAGATTCTTTCGGTGTGTGTGAATGATGCGAGGTTTGACGGTTATCGCGACATTTCAGATGTGCATCCGCACAAGCTTAGGGAGATTCAGGAGTTTTTTGAAACTTACAAGCGGCTGGAACCGCATAAATGGGTGAAGTTTAAGGAATGGAAGAACGCTAAGGGCACGGCCAGCATGGTAACTGGCTCAATGAGCAAGTATCAAAAGATGACGGAGCTTTATAGGAAGTAGAGGTCAATTCTTGAGTTGTCATGCTTGTTCGGTGAATTGGCGTTTTGACTTTGAGATTTTCTTCACCGCAAAAGTTTCTCTGACCAAGGCAGCCCTCTTAGCATGCACAAGCTTTAACTTGCCATGCAGCCTAGTCTAGAATTGGGATGGAAATTGGTCGAATTGACTGCGAAAGTGAGCATAAAACATCCTATCGACCCCCAGAACGTCACCATCTACAAAGACCCTTTCTATCCAGACGCATACATCATCGCGTTGCCATTGGATTCTGACCCCTCCTACGTGTGGCTGACCCTGTTTGGGCAGGAGTTGTGGTCCAGCCTAGATTTTTGGGACAGAAAGATCGTCGTCGTGGGAAGAGAGATCAAACTTGTGACCACACGAGAACGGGTGGGAGAGAAGCTCGGTTGGCTTGAAGAACGGGTGAACGCCACGAACAGGCGGGTTGATGAGTACAACAGGAGAGTCAAGATGGAGGAACAGGCGAAGGAAACAGGGCCTAAGGATGAGGAGGCCATCAGGTCCGAACTGGCCAAGTGGCTGCTTTCGCGCGCGCGCTCCGTCTAAGAACTAGATTTTCCAAAGCTTTCAAGGAAACTCTGGCATACGTTATTGTTGACCAGAGGTGGGTCTGAAAAGAATCAGAACATTCTATACGTTACCATGAGGGCACTGTTCCAGATGACCAGAGTTGCCCACAAGAGACCAAAGAACGCCACGAGGGTCCGTTCCTCCGCTCTTTGTTCATCCTTTCCTTTCCAGCCGAGATAGAGTCCTAGGGCACAGAATGCCAGATGTACCAGAATGAACAATAGCCATCCTAACACTTGAGGAAGACCTGTAAGGATGTACAGTAGCAACGGGTTACCCTCAACTCCAAAACGTAGCGCACTCCAAGTTTGAATTATGTCAATTACTGGAAAAACCGTTGCGAATCCAACAAACAAGAAGTGTATCCTTCTGAACTTGTTGAATCTGCCTTTCGCATACGCTATGTAGCAGACTATCAATATGACGATGACTAGAAGGAAAAACAAGATAGTTACAAAGTCCAACGTGCTTGTCCTTCCCATGGCACTTTCTGAAACGAATGTCTGTTATCGCTTGAAAACCCAAGCGGCTCGGCGTCCGATGTTTGCTTCATAGAATCTACCAGAAATCCGTGATTCTCTTTTGGAACAAGGAGTTGCGAATAAGGTGGCTTTCTCTTATCCAGCCCTGTAGTGGAATGTTGAATTGGCTGGCGATTCTTTGAAGCGCTTCATTCAGAGTGTTGAAGGTCAAAGGTTTCTGGCGCATTGCATTCCTCACGTTTTCCCTTACTTGCCACACTCCGACTGGCATGATGTAGCCCGGGTGGGCTTCACGAAGAACGATGACCGTGGCTTGACGTCGCTCTTTCACAAGCTGGTCGCATACCGCTAGTCGCGCGGCATAGTAGCACCCGCCTATTTCAGCGTACGTTGTTCTTCCACCATGACCTTCCCAGTCTCCGAACATGACGACATTCTTGCCGTCCGGATTCCAGACGGTGCCGGGATACCAAGCCTCTATGGCTTCGTAACACCATTCCCTGGGGATCATGAGCACTTCGAAGACGTTGTCGAGATAGCGAGACTCGTAGACTCTGTATCCATTTATCTCCGGGAACTCCCTCACTTGGTTCATGAGGTTTTTTGAGATTATGTCGTCTACTGCTGTGATGCTCCAGCGTGTTGGCACGAGGCGACGGTTCTTTTCCAACCCGAAGGCGCCGACGCTGAAGGCTCTCTGGATCTTCGTCTCGAGCACACCTCTGCTGAAGAGTTCCAACACTGCTGGAACGGCTTTCAGGTCTGTGTCGCTGTAGGCCTTTTCTATGTGGTGATCCCAGCTTGGGTTGCTAAGGTTGAGATCCCGGATCGGAGCCGACGGCCCGAAGGGTTGAACGTCGTCGCTCAGGAATATTGAGCCGTGGGGTTTCTTTGTCAAAAAAAGCTCAACGTCAACGGGTTTTATGGCTAGGGCAAGTTCCCGTGTTTTCTCAATTATTTTTCCTGCTTCAGCGAATTTTTGCACGTGGACTCTTTGTTTGCCGCGGACTAGCATTGATCTGAAGGCTACGATTTCGTCTATGGACTTGCCGAACCACAGCTCGGGCAGGTCGAAGATGCTCGTGTCTTCTTCTACTGGCGGCACGAGTGGTCCAGCGTAGACGTTTGGGTAACCGACCCTGCCGATGAAGACGCTTGGCGGTGAGGCGCCGGCGATGTCTTCACTGCTCATCAACGGGACGCTCTTCAGGTAATAGTTGACTTTGACGATTATCGGGCAACGGGTCTTGCCGCACAAGAGCCTTGATCCTTTGCAGACCACGCACAAGCCGCTTTTTGAGGCTTTTGCCGTGACGGTCGGAGCGTCTTCTTGGTTGACTCCCGTGTTCTTCAGAACGTTGTGTAGCCATGTGTTCGAATACGCTCCGGTAGTGCTTGTCTGGGAAAATGTCAACCTTTATCATTTGAATGAAAGTGGGAAGTGATTCATATGCTTTCTGGGACACGTTTGGAGATGTTTCAGAGATGTGGTTTCCGTGCGTTTTATATTCGCTGTTGCGTGAACATAATTGGTGTGAGCAGTAATGAGCGGGGATGTGCGGTTTTACAAGGGAAAATACAAGGTTAGGATTCTGACGGAGAGTAAGGGATGCTGGATCGTGGAAGCCTTGGAACCCTTTAAGGACAATGTCGAAGGCGAAAAGGTGAATGTTAGGACCGGCGAGAGGCGGATTGTGGCTCCAAACCTGCTTTTTGCCAGAGAAGGTTTGGCGCCGCCCGTGAAGGAGCACACTTACGAGTTAAAGATGGAAAAGAAGCTCAAACGCTTGGTTGCTAAGGAGGAAGAGAAAGACAAAGCATAGTCGCCTACAGCGATGCCATCTTCTTGTTTTTTTGCACCCTGTTGCTCAAGCGTCAAAGAATCTCATGTCAAACCGACTATTCTTCTAAATTTTGAGTGGCGCCCTGGCCTAGATACAAACTCGGGTTTAAACTTGGAAAACGCGATTTACATGTTTTTGTTAATCTGTAGGCGACTTGTTTAGTTGGTGACTAGGGCCAGCTTCACAGGAGCGTTTAAACCGTCGATTCACTTTTTGCCATCTTTGTTAGCGCGCGCGCTCAACTTGGTCGACGCAAGCGATCTTCTGGATCATCGACTTCTCAAAATGAAACAAACCCTTCAGCCCCGCGAAAATCGTGCGCTGCATATGCTTGAAGCAGCCTCCACAAGTTGAATTAGAAGATACCTCATCGAAAGTCTCTCGTGAACCGTTAACTCCCCAAAACCTTTTGACGTAAGGTCCCTGAGCATTTGAACAGCATCATTAACCTCCCTAATTCTAGCACCAACATGCTCCTCGTTAAGAGACACATACATTTCACCGCTGATAACAGTAACATATCTTTAGAGAATTTTAGAACTTTACCTTTCCTTCATAAACTTTTCTACAAGTTCAACAAGCGTGTTAACTGCTCGTAGCGCGCATGCGTCGATCGATCGAATTATCGAATGTAAAAATTGGAAAACTCTGATTTTCCTCTTGAATACGGAGGAGTGTTGCTGCTAGCAAATGTAGGCTATTTGCACTGGTTTCGGTTGTTCTTCAAGGCCTCTCGACTTCAGCATCCAACTGTTCGGATCGTTCGTCATGGGATTTCTGAACATCTCAATCTGTGTGTGTCCAGCTTCTCTCGCTATTGCGTAATTATCCAACAGGTTCTGCAGAAGTTCCTGGCTCCAGTCGCACACAATTGACGCTTCCTTTCCATGCTCGTTTTCAGCTACAAGACGCAAAAAGTAATCGCCTACTGGAATTGCCTTAACTGGACATGTCTCGTCAGTTTTCTGCATGATCTCAATCGTATGCACAAGAAAGCTGTTTCCGTCTTCTCTGATTATCAGGTGGAAACCGTTTCCAACGAACGTCCCCGAGAACTTCTTCATCAATTCAAGTTTGCCCATGTTCCTTCACCTTTCTTAACATTGTTAAAAAAAGGGCATGTACAATTATAAGGTGTATTCCGAAAAGCCTAATATTGTAGAATGTATAATGAGTCGTAAGACGCAAGACTTATATTCGCCCCTGTAAATATAACTCAAAGGGACAAACATGAAAACAGAAGAACAAATTCCCAGCGTAATCGGAGCCACAGTTCTCTCAGAAGAAGACGAAAAAATAGAACAATACGCCATACTTGCTAAGCCTTCAATAGTAGCCGTAGGTCTCGGTGGAGCCGGATGCAACGTACTATCATGGGTCAAGGAAAGAGGCTTAACCGGAGGCAAACTCGTCTCAGTGAACACTGACGCAACCCATCTGAGAATCAGCAAGGCTGACAAAAGAATTCTAATAGGCGCGAAACTCACCAAAGGACTCGGATGCGGCGGTTACCCCGAGTTGGGAGAAAAAGCCCTACATGAAAGCGCAGACGAAATCATCAAAGAAATATCTGAAGCGAACATCATGTTTTTGGTGGCCGGACTAGGCGGAGGAACAGGCAGTGGCGCCATCACTGCCCTAGCGGAAGAACTCCGTAGCCGATTCGTAGAATCGCCAATTCCGCATTTAATCGTAGGAGTTGTTACTCTTCCATTCGATGTTGAAACAGCCAGAATGGCCATAGCGAAGCAGGGTCTAAACCGTCTAAAGAACCTCTGTGACACCGTTGTAGTAATCGACAACAACAGACTCGTTAAAATAGCTGGAAACCTGCCCTTCAGGGAAGCATTAGGCGTAGCAAACACCACCATCGGAAAATTCGTCAAAGGCGTAACCGAAACCATAACCACAGCGAGCTTGATCAACCTGGACTACGCAGACTTGAGAGCCATCATGCAGGGAGCCGGACTCGCATCAATAGGAATCGGCGAAGGCATCGGAGAAGGCAGAGTAGAACAAGCAGTCGAGAGAGCGTTGAACGGAAGACTCCTCGACATAGAAGACGTGACAAAGGCACGCGGCCTACTGATACACGTCTCCGGGGGAGAAGACCTAACCCTCTACGAAGTCAACCACGCAGCTGAGATCATGAAACGCTCAGTACCGCCAAAGGCAAAGATCGTCTGGGGTGCAAGAGTGGATCAAGAGCTACAAGGATCCGCTTCAGTGATGGCCGTAGTAACAGGTGTGGAAAGCGCATTCCTAAAGCGATACGAAAGACATCTAGGCCCATTTAAACTGCCGTAAACCTTTCTCACCTCCTTTATTTTTCTATAAAAGGCCGAAGAATGCCAGCGGCACTGGCTGTCGTTGATTTTTTAGCAGCGTGCGGGCTGCACATTAAACGCGCAAAACATAAATCTAAGGTCGACCTAACACGTAGTGGAAGACCTAAGGTTGAAGCGGTACTGTTCCTACTTAATCCTGTTCGTTCTTGTTCCGCTCTGTCTATTTCCAAGTCAGAATAGCGCAAATGCGAGTCAGGCCATCATCGTCGTTCCTGATGATTGCCCCACGATTCAAGCGGCGATAGACGCTGCAAATTCAGGAGGCACCATAAACGTGAGAAACGGAACTTACAGTGAAAACCTAGTTTTGAACAAGTCGTTGCTGCTTATTGGAGAGAATGCTGAAACGACAATCGTCGATGGAGGACCGGCAGGAGGCTGGGTTCTGACAATAACGGCTGACAACATCACCGTAACTGGTTTCACACTTAGAAGTTTGGCTCCAACTCGAAACATCGGCCTCGGAATCTACGCCAGCAACTGCAACGTGTCAAAAAACGTGATAACAAACAACTGGGGCGGCATACAGCTGAGAGGAAAATCAAATATTCTCTCTGAAAACACGGTAATAGACAATGAACATTACGGCATCGAAGCCGATTCATCCTCCAACAACAGCATATTGAAAAACAATGTGAGGGGTGGAATCCGTCTCAGCGATTCCTCAAGTAACAGCCTAACCGAGAACAACTGCGACGGAATCACGCTTGTTTTCTCTTCAAACAATAACAACCTAACCGGAAACGCTCTTGTCGGCGGTGGCCTGTCTATCTTTTCCTCTTTCGGAACCCTAGCTGAAGACAATTCGGTGAACGGAAAACCCCTAATATACCTAGAAGATGCATCCGGTCAATTGATTGAAGACGCAGGGCAAGTGAGCCTCGTCAGCTGCAAAGACATGCTCGTAAGAAACCTAACAAATGCTGACATCGAGCTACATGGGACAAACAACACCGAAATAACCGCAAACCATGAAGTTCACGTTGAACTCTTCGCAGGCTCAAACAACAACATCATAACAGAAAACAACGAGTGCACAATCCGTCTTGACTCCTCTTCAAACAACTACATAGCCAACAACAGAATATCCAACAACTCTGACGGCATCTACCTCGCTGCCTCTTGGAACAATCACATAAGTGAGAACAATGTGACAACAAACGATAACGGCGTAAGACTCTTATCGTCTTCAAACAACACAATCAGCCAAAACCGAATAACAGGCAGCGTCTATTCTGGAATCGATCTCAGCTTCTCATCAAACAATAACAAAATAACGGAAAACAACATTTCAAACAATGACATCGGCGTCTATTTGAGCTATTCGTCAAATGGAAACAACATTTCTGGCAACAGCATAACAGAAAACCGGAAAAGCGGAACAACCATCGGATACAGAGTGCCCGAATCTGTTCCTGAACAAGGAGGCTGCTCAGCTAACAGCGTTTTCGAAAACAACATAGCTGACAACAGTTGCGGCATACAAATCATCTATTCCTCAAACACCACCGTTTTCCACAACAACTTCGAACAAAACAATGTTCAAATATACACCGATCACTCTCTGAGCACGTGTTGGGATAACGGCTATCCATCCGGAGGCAACTACTGGAGCAGCTACACACACGTGGACGAAAACAACGGACCAAATCAGAATATTACAGGACCAGACGGAATATGGGATCACCCATACAATCTAAGCGCAAGCGACGTCGATCACTATCCACTAGTAGGCCGCATCACAATCCCAGAATTTCCGTCAATGCTCCTTCTACCCATATTCATTCTTGTAACATCACTGGTAGTCAAAGTCTGCAGACGAAGGCATTTCTTTTCTGGTCACAGAACCAAACCTTCAGCATCCGCATCGATCGATCGACATGTGAACCCTAAATCTTTGGCTTGAATGCACCTATTTTCAGGTAGTCTGGACCAGTTAGGTCTAACGTGCTGAGAAAAGCGCGCGCGCATGATTAGAACCTGTCGGGATTTGAAGTTATTGTTGGCGCCCTGGCCGGGATTCGGACCCGGGTCTAGCGGGCGACAGCCGCTCATACTATTCCGGCATAGAGAGAGCAGGCTCTTTCTATGTGACCGGACTATACTACCAGGGCTATTTGCTGTGAAACAAAATCAAGGTGTTTGTAGCAAATAAACTTTATCAGCTTTGGGGGCATGGTTGGAGACATCTGTTTAGTTATGCTTATCTAAACCTAGATTGTTATCTGGGTATTATGATTTCGATCATTGGTGCAGGAAAGGTCGGTAGTTCTGCCGCATTCAACATCTTGGGATTCAGAACGAGCGACGTTGTTCTTATAGACATCGCTGAAAAGTTGGCTCGCGGTGAGGCTTTGGACATGATGCAGGCTGCGCCTGCTATTGAGTTTGATGGAAAGATTAGAGGAACGAGTGATTACAGCGAGATGAGGGGTTCGGAGCTTGTGATCGTGACGGCGGGTCAAGCCAGGCAGCCAGGGATGAGCCGAATTGACCTGATCGGCAAGAACGCGAAGATAGTCAAGTCCATAGTGAAGGAGATTGTCAAGTATGCTCCGGACTGCAAGCTCATGGTCGTGTCCAACCCGGTTGACGTCATGACCTACGTGGCCTACAAAGAGTCGGGATTCCAGAGGAACAAGGTTTTCGGGATGGGAAACATGCTCGACACTCTCCGCTTCAGATCCTACATCGCCCTTGAACTGGGAGTGTCAAGAGAAGACATCCGTGCGTTAGTGATTGGAGAACATGGGGATACAATGGTGCCGCTCATTCACTACGCTTCTGTTTCAGGCATACCCATAACCGACCTGCTCGAAAAAGAGCAAATTGAAAAAATCGTGAATTTGACTCGGACTTCGGGTTCTGACGTCATAAAACTTAAGGGATCAACAACCTACGCGCCAGGAGCAGTAATCGCAATCATGGCCGACGCCGTTCTGAGAGGAAGGAACAGAGTGATGGGCGTCTCCACTTATCTACAGGGCGAATACGGGTTTTCAGACGTTTCAATCGGTGTGCCGTGCATCCTCGGAAAAGATGGCGTGGAGAAGATTCTTGAACTCAAACTGGACCCTGAAGCGAGGGCGGAGTTTGAAGAATCTGTCGCATCAATTAAAGAAGCGATAGAGAAGCTGCAAGGAATTCGCTAAGCAATCATCGTGTCCACGTCCAGTATTCAAGAAACGCACGGCCTTCGGGTCGAAACAGCCTGTCTAACTAGCGTTCTTACGACTTGACCTACTGTGTAAGCCACAGCTGCGGCTGCGCTTCGTGTAAACAATACTCCGACATTGAAAATAATCGCGATTTCACCTTAGCAACGTTTGTTCCGTCGACTAATGAGCTTTTCGTGGCATGAGGAACTGGTTGTGCCGATTGGACAACAGGAATAAGTAACCAAGTCTTCCAGACCATTGAATTGTGGTTGAGACTGTGCTGAGAAGCGGCGTACATAGCTGCGAAAGCCAACTAAAAGGCTATATACCTTTTTGATTATTATTGTACATACCTGTTTCAGTTGGCCACTGTTTTCCCCTTATTGTTAGGTGTACTTGCGAAATCTGCCAAGTGACGTTCCCACCCGCCAGCCCACATGGATAACGGAAATATGTGACCTCACTGCTCGTCTACTGCTGAAGAAGTGTGGTTTAGACTGTGAAAAAGCAAAGTATACGATCCCTCAAAACCTGGCGGTACGTTCCTGTTCTGCTTCTAACATTACTTGCAATCTCAATTGCTCTAAACTTGTTTCTGTATTTCGAGTGGATCAGCTCTTCATCCATGCGTGTGACCGGCACTTTGATAGAGAGAAGAATAGAAGGCGGCATGGGACGGCTGATGGTCCTAGTGAGCAATCCCCGTGGAGGACTGAGGTTTGCAGGACGCTTCCAATTCAACGTCACTGTTTCCATTTATCTTTGGGACCCGTTTGGTTCAGGAGCATATGTCTTCTCTTTCAAGCTCTACGAGTCTGCGGCACATGATTTGTACCCGGATACTCCCGTAGCCGAAAAGACGGTGACAGTACAGAAGGATAGGAGCACTCTAGGCGTCGGAACGTGTATTGACTTGACTGCTACTACACCAGAAGCTCCAGGGGCGTACGTTTACAAGGTCGTGATAGGAAGAGTCGAATACGACTATGAAGTCGAATTTCCCATAATGATAGACTAGGAAGGATCCTCAAGACATTGAAAGATAATAAGCCCACGTCTGCAAAGAAAAGTTTGTTGCGAAGACTTGCAGCAATTGCTCTTCTCGCCTTCCACTCTATTCCTACGTATGCATGCATTGCCAACCCGTTGATCGGTATGATCGCCCCGATTGGCGTTGAGTGGCTGCTCTTGTCGCCGTGGAGTCCATTCTACTGGTTCTGGGAAACCAGGTGGCTCGTCTTCAACAAGATCAGTATTCCAGCCTTTTTTGGCTTCGATCTTAATTCAATCTTTGGATGGAGTCTATTCGTGGGAGGACTGTGCATTTTCCTAGCAGCCGCTATCCAATTCCTTACCACGCGGAAAAAAGGTTTTGTAAAAACAGGCCTGTACTCAACAGTCAGGCACCCCCAGTACCTCGGAATAATGACTGCAACGCTCGGGTTCACCTTCGCAAGCGAAAGACCCATGTCGTGGATCGCATGGCTCAACCTAGTCTTCCTTTATCTTCTGCTGGCAAAAAGTGAAGAAAAGGCTCTGAAGAAAAAGTACGAAACAGAAATCGAAACGTACGAGCAACACGTGCCTTTCATCCTGCCACTTCTATCTCCAAACATCTCAAAGAGAGTCCCAACTCCAAAGTCTAGACTCGGAAAGTACACGATCATGCTCTTGTCTTACTTCGCGGTAATGGCCATAGCATGGATATTCCTGAACCAATTCTCATACCGTCCTGGTCCATTCTGGGAATAAGAATCGAGTGACTCTGCCCTTAACAACCGACGTCACTGTTTTCGAAACACATTGCTTGAAGAGATACAGTACACATTAACGAAAATGTGCCCAACTCAGATATCAGATATCGCCAGTTCCCAAACTAGGATTCTTGTGGACGAGTCATTCCGAAGCTCCTAGACGATTGTCATGAGTAGAGGATTCAAATCCCGAATTGCCTTTTTGGATTCCCTTCTTTTTCCAAATTTCTGCTTGCGTGCGTCTTTTGCACTTTTCGATTAGGGCTCCAGCTTGTCCTTTTCTTGTTTCGCTTGTTTGACATAGTCTTCGAACGCGTAATCTTTCCTTTCGTCGTATTTCAACCTCAGTCTTGAATAAAGGCTCTTTATGATATGTTTCTCAAGCACTAAAGCACCTGCACCGAATATCTTCTCCGGTCCCTTAGCGAAAGACTCGGATTTTTCTGGGATATTGGGCTTGCTAATCGAGCAGTCTTTTTCGAGGTGAAAGAAAACCATCTGTTACTTCTAGAGCCTTCGGAGGAATGTTCTGCTTGACTTCAGGCGTGACGTATTTGGTTAGGTCTGTGAGCCAGCCAGCCTCCACAAATCCTGGCACCCACGCATTATCGATCATCAATACGTCGTATTCAGCGTCTCCTGTCGACATCGCTGCAACTATCTCGTCGTGCAGGTCACCGCATGGGACATATCTCACCGCTACGTTAACGTCACGAAATGCCTCTTCGAACTTCTCTCTTATCGCGCCTTCAAACATCACGGGGCTATAACTAACTGTGAGCATTCTTAGTTTCGCAGTGTCGCCCACTGAAAGCTCATGTGACATCCTCTGTTTCTCCTTGAAGGATCTCCTCCATCAAGCTCACTCATTAGACCGAATATTTAACACGTATGAACTAGGAATATGGAATAACCATTTGGCAATGCTGTTTAAGATATGAGGAAAGAAATCTAGAGATACGGCCTGAAGGAGCAAAGATCTTCAGTAGCGCGAGCAGCAAGGAATAGGACAAATAAAGCGCGCCAAAACCAACAGAAAGATTCGGTGACAGGGCCCTGAATTACAGAAAAGTCAAACGCAAGAAGAGAAAAAAAAGAAAATTGACAAGCAAACGCGTAAATTCTTGGTTTCATAAATCATTTCAAAAAGAATCCGTGATGATGGAATACTCGCTGGCGATTTCAATGAATGTCAAAGAAGTCCACGCAAAGACCATCTTATCCAAGTCAAAAGTTCATGATTATACAATCAATCTTTACATCGGTTGCGAACATGCCTGCACCTACTGTTATGCACGATTCATGAAGAGATTCACTGGTCACAGAGAAGAGTGGGGCGAATTCGTTGATGTGAAGATCAATGCGCCCGACTTGCTGCAGCAGGAGATAAGGAAGAAGAGAATTGGCAGGGTTTGGATAAGCGGGCTCGGCGACCCCTACCAGCCACTCGAGAAAAGGTATGAACTAACGAGAAGATGTCTCGAAATCTTGTCGAGGCATGGCTGGCCTGGTACGATCCAGACAAAATCTTCCCTCGTGTTTCGGGACATAGAATTGCTAAGAAAATTCAACGGGCTTGAAGTCACGTTTTCAATCGCCACAGCTGACGAAAAGATCAGACAACTTTTCGAACCTAACTCACCGCCTCTTAAGGAAAGGAACGAGACTCTAGAAAGACTACATTCCCAAGGCATTAGAACGTCTGCGATGATAGCACCTTTGCTTCCAAACGCCGAGGGGCTAGTTGAGCAACTGAAAGGAAAAGTGGATCATGTGCTGATCGACCGGATGAATTACCACTATGCAGACTGGGTGTACAGAAAGTACAAGTTGGAATACGCAATGACTGAAGATTTCTTCACGCAGAAGAAAGTGGAACTTGCCAATGCCTTTGAAAACGAAGGGATACCTTGTCAGTTGCTGTTTTAATGCCTCGACGCCACGAAATGATGGACAACGAATATGTCATAAACCGTAAATCAGTCACTAAAATAAGGAATTATATACAGAACACTCTCGGTTTTCAACCTTTCTAGTAATCCAGAAACCACTCTGCATATACTCGCGTCACATGGGAAGCCAAGATCTTCAGGAAGCGCAAGTAGCACGAAATAAGACAGATATCAGGTGGAATGGTGGCGCCGGGAGTGGGATTTGAACCCACGCGGCCCCGAGAGGCCACAAGCTGTTAGGCGTTCAATGCTTAAACGTCTCCAGGCTTGCTCCCTACCTAGCTAGGATACCCCGGCTCAAACGCAGCAAACAGTATTCAAGCATCGTGCTTTATTATAGGTTTTCCAGACTACCACATGAACCAAAAGAGTTCAGTCTCAATGTTTCTTGGAGATTAACACGCGGTAACCGCTCTCCCGCGCCAAGACCTCCACATTTCCAAAAGCCTCTTCAAAAATCATGCACAACCTTTTCCCGCCGACCTTAGATCTAACGACCATTTGAAAAACCGCTCCGGTTGACATGTGTGGTGGCGCATCACAAATCATCGCCTTCACAGTCTCCAACCCAGCAGTCACCGGCGGATTCGAAAGCACGCAATCAAAAACCATATCCTTTACAGGCTCGTACAGAAAACCGCGCTTGATCTCCACGTTGCTGACGCGGTTCTTTTCAACATTTTGTCTTGCCAACCAAACAGCCCGGTAATTCACGTCAACCATCACCACGTTCAAACAAGGGTTGAAGGCCGCGGCTACGATTCCAACGGGGCCATAGCCGCAGCCAACATCTAACACGCATCCGTCCTTAGGGAGAACCATCGACTCAATCAACAATCTGGTTCCCAAGTCTACTCGTCGCTTTGAGAACACGCCTGAAGCGGTCAAGAATTCAAAGGGTTTACCTCTAAGATATGTTTTGATCAGGCCGAACCTGGCCTTCGACTTCGGATGTGCAGCGAAATAGTGCTCTACACGTTTGTTGTTTCTATTCATTCTTGTTTCCGCCGGTCTTCCAACGCTTCGGATAGGTGCCTCTGGGCATCAGCACGCGCTCGGTTGAAGCTACAATGCCATGTTCCATCTGCAGGATCTGCTCCGAAGCAGTCGCAGCTTTGCCCAATGCTATGGCTTCGCCCTTCAACGAGAAAACTGCAACCACCAGACCCGCCTTAATGCCTGTTTCAAGCGACAGAACACCAGGTGCTGTCAGGCTCGCTCCATGGCAGACAGCGTCCACAGCTGAATCCCTAATGATAATCTTTGGCACCAAGGCCAAAGCTTGCTCCATAGGTTGAACAAACCTCTTCAAAACATTCGCATCTTTCCTTTCCTGCCACTGCATAAACCAGTAAGCCACATCATGCAAGATCACACTCTCAGGCTCTACAAAAGGTCCCGCCCTCGTCCTGCGCAACTCTTGCATGTGCGCGCCAGACCCCAAGACCTCGCCAACGTCATAACATAGTTTCCTAATGTACGTTCCACCCTCACATCCAACCCGGAAAAGAACGTTTCGCCCATCCTTCTCCAGAAAATCCAGATAGTAGATTCGCCTTGTCCGCAGTTGCCGCTTGACCGAAGCACGCAGAGGAGGACGCTGATAGATCACATCCTCAAACTCACCTAGAACCTTCTTAATCTGTTCTACTTCCACGTCTCCATGCAACTTCATCACACACACATACTCTTTCCCACTGTAGAGAAGAGCCTGAACGACCTTCGTAGCGTCCGCTAACGTGATGGGCAAGACTCCGGTCACTTTGGGATTTCTCTGGCTTTTGCTCTAAGCCTCTAGAGTCCCGCCGTGACCAACGCTTTCCAGTTTAAGTATGCGTTTGACCCAAGCAGCGACCTCATGGCTAGACGGACCGGCTGGCTTGTCCAGGTTGATCACGCCATATCTTAGGTACTCCTCGGCCGACCTCTCCTCGGGGTTATGCCCGAAGCTTGGATCTGTCTTGTCTTCTGCCTTCACGAGCACTCTGCGCTCGGTTTTCCATGGAGCGACTGATCTAGGCACAGTATTTCACACTCTCTTGCAAGCTAGAAAGACAACGGAATATAAGAATTTAGACCTAAGATTCTACGGTTGAACACGCGTGCTTGAATACATGTTCGATCAGGTTCGTCTCACGTTACCGGCCGAACCCCGTGAAAAAAACATAGTGTCTCCAGACTTCAGAAGGCACAAGATCGCTACGATATTGACTTGACTATATTGCAAGCCACAGATTCCTAGAACATTCAAATCTGGACTCTAACCCAGAGCTGGCTTAATCATCTTCGCCATATCATCCAACTTACCCGCAGTCTTCAAAGCTTGCTGAACTTCATCATCAGAAGCTCCGCGCTTAATCTCAACGGTGTCTTGCAAAGGCTCAACATGATTAACATTGGCTCTTCTCCGCCTCACGCCCGTCACCTTCTTGGGCCCAGTGATCAACACGAAACTCTTGTCGACCACATCAACAACAACGCACTTTCTCCCAGCCTCACGGCCAGACAATTTCACGCATATCCTGCCAACCTCCATCGCCGGCACGTCAAAACCTCCTGCAAGACCACACTAGACAACAACATATTTATAACTTCACCTCAGGTCACCAACCTCTCAACCACGCTGTACAACACGCTCGTTCCAAACACGAGGTTCTCCACAGAAATGCGCTCATTCACACCGTGAATCATCTTCAGCATCTCACCGAAGGGCAAGTCGGACCGCATAGGCTGAAAACCATAACACACACTACCCATCCTCCTCCAGAAGCGCGAATCAGTTCCTCCCGTGGACATCTCCGGCGCCACCGAACAGTCAGGCTCAAACTCTCTCAAAACGTCCACAATCTGACCGTAGAGCGGTGTGTTCAAAGGCGACTCAGACGGGTCACTGGCCTGAATCGTCTCAAACTGCAGCTTCTCTAACCCCACATCGTCAAGCAGACCCTTAATCGTAGCCAACGCTTCGATCGGACTTTGTCCAGGCAGAATCCTGCAGTCGAAAACAGCCTCACATTCAGACGGAATTATGTTTTCTTTCACTCCACCACGAATGACGGTCGGAGCAACAGTCATCCTGACCATCGCTCGAACATTCTCAGCCAAAAACTTGTCCTTCCGCCCCAACTGATCCAAGAATCGATCACCACTTGCAGGCTCTTCAAGCAGACGTGTCAAATCCTTCCGTGCAGCTCTGTCTCTCTTGGCAACTTCGGAAATGTACTCCTTAACAGTTGGCACGAGCACAACTTTCGAGCGATAGTTCCCAAGTTTTTCAACAACCCGATTCATACGCAGTATAGCATTGTCCGCCGCGCCAGGCTTCGAACCATGCCCCGGCGTGCCCTTAGCCCTGATCCTGAGCCACAAAATCCCTTTCTCCGCCGTCTGAATCGTATAGAAGTCTTTGCCCTCAATCGGCATTGCCAAGCCGCCGCCTTCGTTTATCACGTAATCAGCCCGAACTTTCTCGGGATGATTACTCACGAGCCAGCCTGCTCCTGCCTCTCCCCCCTTCTCTTCATCGGCAACTGCAGCCAAGATCACGTCGCCTTTGAGCTTGACACCCCGCCTCTTCAAAAGCTTCATAACCATGACTTCAACCGCTGTCATAGACTTCATGTCAAACGCGCCCCTTCCCCAGACAAAACCGTCCTTGACCACGCCACCAAAAGGGTCCACACTCCACTCACTGGCATTTGCGGCAACGACATCCAGATGTGAGAGCAAAAGCAAACTTGGCTTCTCACCCGTGCCCCTTAAGCGTGTGACCACACTGCCTCTTCCAGGCGCCGACTCAAGAAGTTCACACCTGAACCCTTCTTTCGTCAAATCCTTGGCCAAGTATTCCGCTGCCTCAGTTTCATTTCCAGGAGGGTTAGTTGTGTCTATCTGAATCAAATCACTAAGAAGACGCGTGACTTCCTCCTCTGTCTCCCTGAACCACTGTCCAGCACGCATTTGCGCGACTCACCAACTCTTCAAATCATCAGCAAAGTCTACTTAAGAATTTGGTCAAACAAAAGTTGCAGTCCCGCCTTCCAAGCACGCCCTCTGAATCTTTTGCTCGACTAAAACTATTATGCTAGGAACTTCATATGATCCTAAAGAAGGCACTCGGATGGCCAGCCAAGTACCTCAAATCCTTCCTCGGTTGCAGCCGGACTCAGCCAAGACTGTCGGCCTGATATCTGACACTCATGTGCCTGTCAGAGCCAAAAAGGTTCCGAAAGAAGTTTTCAAAGTCTTCGAAAATGTAGATTACATCGTACATGCTGGCGATTTTGTCCAGTTGTCCGTCATCGACGAGTTGGAGCAGCTCGCGCCTGTCCTTGCCGTCTACGGAAACATGGATGGACCCGAAATCCGCGGGAGACTGCAGAAAATGAACTCCCTCAAGATCTTCAACTGGAAAATCGGAGTCATGCACAACCCCGGAACACTTTTTGGAACGTCAAAGATGCGCGAGATCGCGAGGACAAACGGATTCAAAGTGCTGGTCTTTGGGCACACGCACAACTCTAGCATTAGATGGCATGGAAAAACCCTGTTCATAAACCCTGGAAGTCCGACAAATCCCGTTCCTCCATTCATAACAAAACCAACCGTGGGCCTGCTCAGAGTGACAAACGAAAACATAACACCAGAAATAGTCCAAATCTAGCATTGTCAAAGAGAAAGAGTTCGGCTACTAACCTTTTGCCTGTTTTTCCAAGACCTGAAGACAGCAAAAGATCCGCAAAGAGCCAAAGCTACCAGCAACATAAGAACCGAAAACTCTGGAATCGCCCCCGTCCAATCAAACGGCGTGCTCCATCCGTTGACTATGCAATGAGCCTTGACCGTGATTGTCGGATTCCCCGAGATTGGCCCAAGATTATAGCTAACGGTAAAAGTGTCGTCAGGACTCAAAGGTTGAACACCTATCGTGAGATCTGTAGTATTAGCCCCCATCGTAACCTCGATAACGTTGACGTAGTGAGGGATCAACGCGTCCTCAGGGTAATGATAAACAGTGACGTTCAGATGCCTGTCATTGCCGACACTGTAAGGAACTACGCTCCGAACTTTCGGCTGGATGGCGAATGCAGGCCTTGCGAGACTCACGCAAAGCAAGACTAAGACGGTCAGGATAAGCGTGCTTGAAAGTTTGCTTGATTTTTCCAATTTGATTTTCCTCCTCAAAACACATTTCAATTATTCTCATTCTAAGACTCTGAGACCTTTTCTATTTTTCGCTTTCTTGAGCATCCACCTCTAAGACGTGGCTAGGTTGTAGTTGCCGTAATCCTTTTCAGGTAGTTCGCGTCCAAAGTCACGCCCTCCAATCAATAGAGCCAAAGACGAACTGTGCGGCATACTCCAGCCTCTCTTCAGACCCTCAATTCATGATCTCCGTTAGACGCAATCAGAAGGGAACATAGATCAATACGTAAAGCACAACTCCCAAAGACAAGGCGACGAACCAAGCCGCCAACGTCCACCGCATAATCTTCTTTTTGCCTACACAACTTTGCACAGCCGACCGCAAATGCCAAGAAGCAACGATCCAGATGCCAAGAGCTTCCACCCCGCTGCCCAAAATTGCGTGCCCCAAGATAGCCAGAGAAAGTTTGCCCAAAGGATAATCTTCAAGGAACTGCACCCGTCCGAGCAAAGAAGGCCCCATAACCAACATGATAGAAAGCGCGTTCAAAATCACGGCAACCAACATTACAGTCCCATGAGAAAAGAACTTGTTTCTCTTCTTGAGCCCAAAGCCCAACAAAAGTATTGCGGCAATAGTAAACTGAAGAGCCAGATTGATCTGCGCTATCAAAAAGACATCCATCTACTTTCCCGCGTTTCCTAGACATTTCCTTGCGTATAAGACTTTCACTTTAACCCGCCTCTCCCTTTTCCGACGATGTTGCTCGGCAGAGAGCTTTAAAAGTCAAAAGCCCTGAGCGTTGTGAATGGACATGTTACTGGAGGTTTGCGCTGATGGAACATTGTAAGAACCCGTGGCAGAGAGAATGCAAGGGCAATGACATTGAAGTCTACATTCTTTTCAGGGGAGAAAGACTGCCAATCTGCAGAAGGTGCTGGAGCAGGTTGGCCGAAAGAGATGTGGAGTGGTGAAAACATGGAAAGGTTTGGCGTGAACACGGCAAGATCTTTCCTCGGGAGAAACGTCAACCTCCACCTCAAGGATGGTTCCGTAATAGTAAACGTTCAGGTTGCAGAGATCAAGAAGGACGAATTCAGAAGACAAAGCTTCGTCACATGCGTACCCTACGGAAACAAAGATTCTTTTAGAATACCCCTTAAGGACATAGCGTGGGCGGAACTGCTTAACCTGAACCTAATTCTGACAAGTGGATAAGTAGATTTCAAAACAACGAAAACTAGATTAGAAGAGCCTACCAGCATAGGCTTCATGCATTGTTCACGATGCGGCATATGCTGCGAGAAGACTGAAATGCTACTTTCAGAAGCAGACATAAAGCTCTTGAAAGAAGCAGGATGCGATCCGAGAAACTTTGTCTGTTTCAATATACAAGGGCTTGCGCAGCTGCGGAACCGTCGAGGCTACTGTGTCTTTTACAATGTTCAAAAACACTCTTGCAACGTTTACAGATACAGACCCTTGGGATGCCGCATTTACCCAGTGATCTATAGTGAAGAGGAAGGAGTGATCGTGGACCACCTCTGCCCAATGATGAGGACTGTGTCGGCGACCGAAGTGACCCGCAAAACAAAAAAGCTAATGAAACTTTTGCGGGTGATAGATAGACAGACTGGAAAGCTCTAAGCGACTGGCGACGTTTTTACACAAAAGCGGCAAACAATCTTAAATAAACCTAAGCAAATTGTCTGATTGGTGGAAATATGCCTTGCACAGTTATCGCTGGAGGCTTCTGGGGAGACGAGGGCAAAGGAAAAATAATCTCCTATCTCGCCCTCAAAGACAAGCCTGATCTCTGCGTGAGAACAGGGTCAGTCAACGCCGCTCACACGATCTGGCACCAAGGCAAACGCTACGCATTGCACATGGTCCCAGGTGGTTTCGTCTACGAGAAGTGCCGCCTTCTGATTGCAGCGGGAGCGAACGTTCACGTCACACAATTCTTCAAGGAAGTAGAAGAAACCAAAGTCCAAAATCGCATAGGCATAGACAACCAGGCCTCAATAATCGAAGAGAAACACTCAAGCCAAGACAAAACAAGCGCACATCTGAAAGGGTTAGGCACAACAGGTTGGGGTGTTGGGCCAGCTATCGAAGAACGCGTGCGGAGAACAGCGAAAACTGCAAAAGACGTCCCGGAGCTTCAACCCTATCTCGCAGACGTAGCTAAAGAGACGAACGAGGCAATCAATGCTTACAAGAAAGTCATCCTAGAAGGGACACAGGGCCTTCTGCTTTCACTTTTTCATGGGACCTATCCATACGTGACTAGCAGAGACACGAGTGCATCGGCGATATGCTCAGAGGTAGGCGTAGGCCCAACAAGAATCGACGAAGTAATGGTAGTACTCAAATCCTTCATAACGAGGGTGGGCACTGGACCATTGCCAGGAGAGATATCAAAAGAAGAAGCTATGAGACGCGGATGGTTTGAAACAGCTGCGGGAACGGGCCGAGAAAGACGTTCAGCACCCTTCAACTTTGAGCTTGCCAAGAAAGCTGTCATGATAAATGGCGCAACCCAGACAGCACTGACAAAGCTTGACTGCGTATATTCAGAGTGCAAGGGCGCAAAAGATTATGAAAAACTTTCAAAGGAAGCAAGGGAATTTGTGAAGGAAATTGAGAAGCAAACGGGAACCCTGGTCACGTTGATAGGCACAGGTCCTGAAGCACTGGACATCATAGACAGAAGAAAGTAATCAAATGTAAACTTCAGCACCTTGTCCTTTGCGCATCAGCAATGATGCGGCCATCAAGGCATTCAAGATTAGGTTTTGCGGAACTCTTAAGAAGGCTTGATAAACTTTTATAGGAAATGGTGAAAAAGATGGATGAACGACATTCAGGGTCTTCTGCAGCCATTTTTGTTTTAGTACTCGTTGCAGGATTGATTGTAGGAGGGATTGCAGCTTCTTACGTGTTTTTGCGGCAAATCAACAGCTTAGAAAGTGAAATCTCAAACCTTGAGAGCCAGATCTCCCGAATCTCTGGCAATGAGATCACGTACAATCAGACAATCACCGTCTACCAAGACGCAACAGCACTCTCGGAAATCTATGAAAAAGTGAAGGATTCGGTCGTTCTGATTAGCGGAGTCACAAGCAGCGGGGGGGTGCAGGGCTCAGGCTTCATCTATGACTACAATGGATCGATGGTTGTGATAACGAACAATCATGTTGTCCACGGAACAACAAGCGTGAGCGTGACCTTCTCGGATGGAAACGGATATGCTGCCGTGGTAAACGGGACTGACGCTTACGCTGATCTGGCCATTCTTTCAGTTCCTCACTCATCGCCAGATGAATTCAAACCCCTTGAGATCGTCCGTTCGGACACGTTGAAAGTCGGCAACCCTGTCATAGCCGTTGGAAACCCGTATGGACTAGTCGGATCAATGACGACAGGCGTGATAAGCGCGCTTGGACGCACAATCAGCGAACAACAATATACGGGAGGCTTTGCGATAGCAAACGTAATACAGACAAGCACACCCATAAACCCGGGAAACTCAGGAGGTCCGTTGCTCAACTATGACGGGAAGGTCGTCGGAATAACAACCGCAATAGTTGCAGACTCACAAGGCCTAGGCTTCGCCGTCCCTTCAAATGCAATACTAAGAGAAATATTCGGCTTGATCACCTTTGGCAACTATGACGGCCACTCATACCTAGGAGTGACAGGAGCAGACATGGATTATGACACAGCTCAAAGCATGCACATCAATGTCACATACGGTTGGAGAGTTGCTACGGTAGTGTCAGGCGGTCCCGCAGCAAACGCGGGTGTCCAAGTGAATGACGTGATAATTGCAATCAATGGAACACGTATCAGAAACGGCGACGAGATGTCAAGCTATCTGGAAGGAAATACGTTGCCTGGAGAAACTGTGACCGTGATGGTTGCGAGAGGGAACCAAACCTTGCAACTGCCATTGGTTCTCGCCAAGAGACCGCCTCCACCTGCGTAGCCTTTTTTCTCTTTTTTAGTATCAAACCGGTTATCTGCCGTGGATCCTCTAGGATTGCAACTTAGCCCAACAACAATGGCTGCTGAAAACATCACTGCGTAGACCACATGTGGAGGTACCAACAAGATCGGCACATCCAACGGATAGCTCAGGATGGGCGGCAGCAACACGGTGAAAGTGGGAATAGTTAGGATCAGGTTTGACTTCTGTCGCCGGAAAAACGTCGCAAAATCCCTAGTCATCAGCATGACTATTATCGAGGCCAAAAACATCGTCCACTCTATTGCTATGTTTGTCAAGCTCCTTATCCCTATAGTCGTGCCAAAATACTGGTTTGTCAGTGGCCACAAGAGTTGAATTTGGCCTCCTGCGATATAATCGCCGACTAGAGAATGCTGGACTAAAGCAACGAAATAGGGGACTGCCTTTTCACGGTACACGATGAAAAAAGGTGTGAAGACTAGAAAGGCGACTATGACCGAGTGGGTTGGCCCCCTGTGTTCAAGAGATGGAAGAAGATATTTTTGGATAAGAATGTCGATATCAGGGATGACCGACAACATCAAGGCTAACGGAATGTTAAGCTTTGTTTTCAGCAGAGTTGCCGAGGCTTTACTCGAAAGATATGCAAATGCTATGTGTCCTACGGCGAACGATTTGTTTTCCTCCGATACTGCCAAGAGTGAACTACACAATTTAATAAGTCTATAGTAACACACAGTTGGGCATTGACCTCGCTCTGTTTGCTAGCAAAAAACCGTTGCTTCTTGCACTATGTTTCTGGGAGACGTGTATTTTTGTCGGACATCCAAGCAATAAGATTTATTAAGATATCAGATGTTCTCTGATGCATCCCATGCTCAAGCCCACAGCCTAGAGGATCAAGAATGGAAATCTTTGACTTGCATGAACACCGTCGTTTGGGGAAAAAGATACGCTTACTCCTAGTTCTGACGGCCGTTTCTCTGCTAATTCTCGGGTTCCTTGGAACGGTGCCCCATGTGTATGGTGATACTCTTGGACTTGAAAGCCTCCCGAGACCGTTCGTGTCTTCTAGTGGCGCAATGAATTGTTCGATCGTTGTCACTTCAAGCGTTGGACATGGTCCTTGCGGAGGCGCACACACAATGGACGTCATGGGAGCAATAATGGTCGCAGCCGAATTTGGCCTGAAAACCAACAGCGGCATGCTAGACGCAACCATGGACGATTATATTTCCTCGTATGATTTCGGCACCGCCAAAGTTGAACTCAGAGACCTTTCTTCGAACTTGGTGATTGTCGGCGGTCCGGGTGTCAACCAGATCACTTGGCATTACAACGATTTGAGAAACAGCACTGGAGCAAGGGTGCTACCAGTGTACTTCGACAAGTATCCAAACGGAACGGACTACATTAATGTTGCCTCCACGCAGCACACCTACAGAATTGAGTATGACAGCCTTGGCAGAGTGAAGGCTGACTACGGCGTTGTTTCCATGTTCCAACATGGCGGGCGCTCCATCCTGATTCTGGCAGGTTTGGGCGGCCTCGGCACGTGGGCTTCTTGCAAGGTCGTCTCTTCATTCGAAAACTGGAACCTGCGCGGAAGCGCAGTCGTCGTGAAATACAGCGACAGCAATGGTGACGGCTTCTTGGACGATCTTTCAATTGCCGAGACTTCAGCAACCCCACTCTCAATCAGCGTTCTCAGTCCTCTAGGATTTGGGTTGCTTTCAGCTTCATTGATTCCGAAACTGAATGTTCAAAAGCAAAGAATAGTCTCCAGACGTCGCCTTTCAAAAGTATCCGTGCTATTACTCATAGCAATAGTCTTTCAAATCTCCTTGACGGCTTTTTCGAGCGGAGACCTCGGCTCAGAGATCTTCACCTTCAAGGATTTCTCACGCCCTTTCATTTCTTCAGATGGCTCAATGAATTGCACAGTTGTCGTCTCTTCGAGTGTCGGACACGGTCCTTGCGGAGGCGCACACACAATGGACGTCATGGGAGCAATAATGGTCGCAGCTGAACTCGGTTCCGATGCTAGTGGAGGTGCGTTGTCCTCGACTTTGGATGATTACGTATCTATTTACGACGGAGGCACTGGACAGATCAGCTTTCCTTCCCTAGGAAACAATCTCTTGGTTGTGGGAGGCCCTGGGGTCAATCAAGTAACGTGGTATTACAACAATTTGAGAAACAGCACTGGTGCAAGAGTGCTTCCAGTGTACTTCGACAAGTATCCAAATGGAACAGACTACATCCACATTGCTTCAACGGGACACTCTTACGGGATCGAACAGGACGGCTCGGGCAGGGTGAAAACAGACTACGGCTTTGTAACGTTGTACCATGACTCCCAGAACGGTGTTTGGGTGCTTATCGCTGCTGGTCTGGGCGGAGCCGGAACCATAGCGGCGTCAAGGCTGTTGGCAACTCACAAAAGCTGGAGTCTTTTTGGTCAAGCTGCAGTAGTGAAGCTTACTGACTCAAACGGAGACGGGTATCTAGACGCTACGAGTATCGCAGAGTCGGTTGGTTTTGGAAAAAGTATTGACGTTTACTCAGATGTCAACTGCATGAACAGTCTTCAGTCAATAGACTGGGGAACACTTTCGCCTGGAGAAAGAAAGAACGTCACGATATGTGTCAGAAATGAGGGAGAAAGCAGCACTGTTCTCGCCTTGAATGCCAGCGGTTGGACTCCCACCGAAGCCCCGAACTACATGAGCATCACATGGAACTATTCAGGAAGTGCTGTAGGACCTGGGCAGATAATGATTATCATGCTGACTTTGACGGTGGACCCAAGCATTAATGGTATAACGAATTTTGGCGTCAATATCGACGTGACTTCCAGCTAGTTCTGGCTAACTCTTGTACGTCGTGCGGCTAGATGTCGCGCGCGCTCTTAAAATACTCTTAAACCCTTAGAAAGCTACCTAGTTAGACGTTCAACGTAATGTATGAAGTGGATTCTATATGGAATGTGGGTCTATGACGTGTGGCTTAGAACAATCAAGGTTAATAATCAGGGATAATGGCTTAATCAGTGGTGATCTGGTTCTAATCATGTGAACTTGGACGAATTCCGCTCTATGTAGCCTTATGTAGTATAAAGTGATAACTTCTAGTGTATGAGTGAACGAACTAACATCGTAAGTGATAACTTCACCACTATCCCCTAAACCATCAAACATCATGCTATTAACTATGCTTAATACCATGAACACAGTTCGAAAGCAAACTAACCCTAGAAACGCCTCTTTTCACCAAAGCGACACAACTCCCCTACCTATTCCACCCTAGAGCCAAACGATTGTCTGAGCGTCACCCTGTGGTTGAACTATAGGCATCATGGGAATCTTGGGCTAAGTTTTTCCTTTCTCTCACTTCAAACAATGACCAATACTTGTAGTATTTGTAGAGGTCGAGACAAGAGAGAAAAATGAAGACTGTTATGAAAAGTCCATATGTAAGAATCAACCCATAAGATAGGGGGAGTTCATTTACAAAAAAGACCAAGAAACCGCATCCGATCGCCAACATCCCCACGTCGGCAAGAAGGTCAGCAATGAAAGTATAGAATCTTCTCGGAAATCCGGCAAAATTAAAAGATAGTGCTAACACCACGAAGGATATGGAAAAAAACAGAACTATGGAAGAAAATCGCTTCAAGTTCTCAATTCCCAAACTTACAAAGAGTGCTAACGAAGTTATGGATAATCCAGCAAGCGTTAGCGTAACTTCAACTGAATGAAAGAAATATTCGGGAACTTTTTTCTCAGAAGAATATGTTTTAAGATATTTTCTCCCTTTAGTCAATCCCAATAATACAAAAACAAGAACATAAGCCAATAATAGAATCAATAACCATTGTTCCAAACTGAGACTACTCAAATCTATTTGCACTTAGGGCAGCCTTCAACACATGGATAGTCAATATTATGAATGTCACAATGACACCATCTATGTAGCTTCTCTATCTTTTTCTCCTCACTCATTTTTGAACCTCTAGTTTGTCTTCTGTTGTCCTATCGATATAAGATTTCTGTCTTTTGTCTTGAGGCTAGATATGGATGTTAGAAGGTCTAGGCTAGTTGGCTAGGCTAGGTCTTTGAGCATGATTGAAATTGATTTCGGAATTTTGGAACGGTACTGAGTCTCTATTTCATTGATTTTCTTGCGTCTTTTAACAAACTTTCAAAAACTTGTGCAACAGAAGCATCGAGATAGGCATCTCTCTGAATTGCTTTCTTTTTCTCTCTTTCTGCTATTTCAGCAAGAAGTTCCAATATTCCTTTTGTGATTTCGTCTGTTGTTGGCATCAATTTCCCCTTATTTCATTGATAGTGAGTCTGATAAATAACTTTCCATAGTCTGCTTTCAACTTAGCTACAGCCTTTTGTACGGCATGGCTTGACTAGACTTTTAAGGTTCTTTTCTAATAGTGTGATATATGTCGAGTAAGATGATTTACGTGCCTACAGATGGTAAACCTTCGAAACCGTCATGTCGCTGTCCATTTTGCGGAGTAGTGACAACAATCACTCCTATCAGATGGACATTACGCGATTGGATTGCTCAATGTGATAACAGTAAGTGCGGGCAGACCTTCTATGCAAAGGTAAAATATACGGGTCAGGCAGTAGGGGCAGAAGTCAAGCTGTTTTTTGATGTTATCGAGACCTATCCAAAATACGTTCCCCAAAAGCATGAGTCGATTCCAGAGAATGTTTGGAGCGACTATTTAGAAGCTTGCAAATCCTTTGACACAAAAGCTTTCAAGGCTACCGTAATTATGTGCAGAAGGATGCTTCAAAATGTGTGTCAAGACCGTGGGGCAAAAAGCAAGAATGCTAAAGGTGAATGGATAAGCCTTAGAAATCAGATTAAAGAAGCATTTCCAGAGAAGGAATATTCTCTCATACATTCAATCGCAGACAAAATCAAGTATTTTGGGGATTACGGAGCACACCCACAAGACGATAATATTGACGATGTGAGTGAGGACATTTCAAAGAGAATACTAGATTTCTCCTATAGGATTCTCGAAACAGTATACGTTGGTCCTTGGGAGTTAAAGAAATTGTCACCATCTAAGCCCTAGTGCGTCTTCTGTTGCTGTGCCGATTTAAGATTTCTGTCTCGGTCTTTAGTTCCCAACTTTTCCGCAACTATTCGCTTCTGAGTTTCTTGGTGAGATATTCCGTGAGATTTTCAACCAACTTGTGCGAGAAAACACCTTCTTCTTCAAAGGCGTGCGTTCCGTAATGCTCTCCAAAATTAGACAACAGAGAGTAAGTTTTGTTCAGGAAATCAGCTATTTTTTCCGTTCGATTCTCACTATTGTCTATGAGTCTCTTGAATACTTTCTTTCCCCCCTCTTTCGTTTCCTTTTCCTCAAGATGGTTCCTGAATCCTTCTACAACCTTACGATATGATTTAATCGCTCCATCATAGTCTCCAATTTCAAACCGAGAGTACCCCAGACTCAATTCCTTGGCAATATCTCCTAGTCCCAGTTCTGCTAGGAAGCTGTGGGACTGGGAAATAGCCCCTATACGACTTAACATATTCACCTTTTCATCGATTAGTTTTTCCAGACCCGTTGCTATGTATTTCTTGGTTTCATTTGGGAAAACCACTTTTTCGCCAAATTCCCTATTTGATATGGACGTGAGCAAGATTTCTACAAAATAACCATCAGGGATAGACAGTTTATGTGCTAACTCGTCAATATCTAAATAATACATTTCAACGACTTCATCTCTAGGCTGTTCTTTTGTCTTGACCAAATCCAAACAAGAGAAGATTCTGGGTTCCATACAAGTCTCATGAGCGTCGTTGAATACTCTAGAAAGGTAAGTGTTACATCTAGTGTTTTCGACAATCATATGGTCGTACGTTTTGCCCAAAACGTTCGCTTCAATTACGAATAGGGTTTTGGAGAAAGGTCTGCCAAAGCTTACATAGATATATTTTCTGGTTACCTGTTTCGCAATCACGATTGGCATGTCGAACCCAACGTTATATTTTCTATTTGGCACGTAGAATTTATGTTTTTGCTCTAGTCGAATATTGCCATCAGTTTTTCTGTTCTACACTTTCGACATAACTCTCCCTCTTTTTTTATTCTCAATTAATCATTATTCTGAATTCATAAAGAATTAGGCGAACAAACAACTTATGTGCTTTCATGACCTAGAATGAATGAAACGCTAAGAACGGAACTTCGCTTAATTGTAGAGTATATAATACTTAATACTCTTTCCAATCAAAACCGCTAACGAACAAACGACATCACGGTCCGACTTGTATGAAACACGTAGAGCAATTGGCAGGCAAGTTGCCAAAACGCGCTTACCTAGTGGCAGGTCTGCTGGTTCGGCTGTTTCTTGCGCCTTTTCTCAGCCATCCGTTCGACATGAGAGTCTTTATGGCCGTAGGCGCGGCTGTGGCAAAAGGGATCACTCCATACGGCCAGTATTTTCTCCGAGACATATTCGCTGCTACGCCGCATCCACACCTTTACGGAACGGTTCCAGGCATAGGATATCCGCCCCTCTGGGGACTGATCAGCGGCGAGATGTACTCGCTCTCCTCAGCCATCGCCCCAAACAACCTATACGCCTACGTCCTCGCCCTGAAAATACCCATCATCCTAGCTGAAATCGCCACCGCCCTCCTCATCTACAACATACTGAAGACGCGAATCGGCGAGAAAACCGCGTCAAAAGCCTTTCTACTGTTCCTGTTCTGCCCATTCATTATATCAGTGGGCACCGTTTGGGGCATGTTTGACATTCTTGCACTCTTTTTCGCTTTGTTCTCTGCATACACTCTTCGCAACAATTGGAAACTCTCCTCAACCTGTTTGTCTGTAGCATCTCTTCTGAAGCTCTTTCCACTCACGTTGGCGCCTCTGTATTCTGTGATTCTCTACAAGAGTAGCCGCAACTGGAAGGTCGCCCTCAAGTTTTCGTCGTTTGCAGTCGGCCTCACAGTCTTCCTAACATTTCTCCCTATGATCGTATTCAACTGGCCAATCTCCAACATGTACAACGCCTTGATTTATCACGTTGAAACAGCAAACCCTTCATACTACAGTCAAACAGCATTCCCCTATGGAGCCGCCAGCCCATTCAACGTTTTCACGCTAATCAATGATTTGGGAGCAAAAGACTTTCAGCCGCCCTCAGCCATGATATATGTTTGGATTCCAGCCTGCATTGCAATCTACGCACTGGCTTCGCGCTCACGAAAACTCGCCTTTGGAAAAGACATTGGCGGATCTAATTCCTATTTCGCCTTGACGGTGCAGTGGTCGCTGCTCCTGCTGTTGACTTTGTTCACGACACGCATGTGGGTTTCTGAACAAAACCTGACTTTTCTGTTCACTTTCCTAGCTCTAAGCGTCTTCATACAGAACCCCAAAGATCTAGGCAGGGTTCATACTCTATGGCTGTTACTCTTCAGTTTTGTATTAGTGCACGTCCCAGTAACAGCCTTTCTCTGGCTTCCGTATCCTTGGACGCTCAACGTAGCCACCTCTTTCGCTGACGGACCACTCGGATGGACTCGCTTACTGTTAATGACCGTACTGACTTTCAGTTGGCTTGCACTGTCTTGGGATTACGTCATCAGAAAGTTGAGGTGGCGACCATGAAGATGTTGATGCTTCTCCTCCATGACGAACGCTTCAGCGGTTGGACAGTCAAGGATAAGCTTTTTCGACAACACTTTTCGGTTCAGTATCTTCATTTTTGCAGGCAGAAGAATTGGGAGCCACTGCTCTACACATTTCATGAGAGAGTCAAAGCCTGTCAAACTTATCAACTGAACAGCACTGGCGTAGCCAAGATTCTTCCCGTAAAGTTCCGTTTTCCACCGTTCCTTCGTTTCGGCAACGACCACAACCCGAACGCCGTCATGCAGGAAATGGTGCGAGACGGGCCTGACCTAGTGCATTTTCACAACTACTACATGTTCTCTTTCCCGTACACCGCGGCCTTTGTCAAAAAAAAGCTGAAGCTGCCACTAATCGCACAGCTTCACGGCTACCACAACAGCTCTATTCGCAAAACGCTTTACTTACCCTGCCTTCATGCCCTCAGAAAAACTGACCGCATCATCTACAGCTACAAACCTGAGGAGAGTCTTTACAGAAAGTTGAAAATCGCCGAAAAAACGGTCAGAGTGCCTGTTCCAGGCGTAAACCCTGACGTCTTCAGGCGCCAGAGGCGATGCGATTCGACTCGCCTGCTCTATGTTGGACGCGTTCCGAGACCTGAAACGGCTCACGGAGAGAAATCACCCTTCTTCTTGCTCCACTTATTGCGGAACATCTTGCCCCAAATCAAGGACGTGTCCTTAGACATTGTAGGTGACGGCCCCGGATTGGAATATTGCCGCCATTTGGCCAACAAGCTAGAATTGACCGGTCACGTTGCTTTCCACGGTTACGTCCCACACAGTGACTTGCCCAAGTATTACCAAGCGTCAGCGCTGACTTTTTCACCCATCCAAGTCTATGATGTTGACGGGTGGTTTGACGGTGCAATACAAGAAAGTCTCGCATGCGGCACCCCCGTTGCAACACTCAAAGCTTCGCAAGAAACCCCTCACCTCGGAACATATGGTTTTCTCTTGTCCAATAACATACAACGGGCTGCGGCAGAAGTTTCCAAATTACTGAAAACGCCAGAAGAAATGGATCAATTCGCTGCGGAAGGATCAAAATTTGTGCGAGAAAACTGCTCATACGACAAGGTCGGCACTAAATTGCAGAAAACCTGGGAGAGTGCCCTCCGAAAATGAGACTCAGCATAGTCGTCTGTGCGTACAACGAGGAAAAATCAATAGGACTCCTCCTCAAGAATCTGCAGAGTCAAAAAGTCCCATCAGAAATTGCGGACCGCGAAATAATAGTCGTAGCCTCAGGATGCACTGACAAAACCGTCAACAAAGTAAAGGAAAATCTGAATGGAAAAGCAAAGATCAAAATCATCGAAGAGGAAACGAGGCAAGGTAAGGCCTCAGCACTCAACAAAGCCTTTCAGGTCTCAACTGGTGACTACGTTGTCTTGATCCCAGCGGATGTGGAACCCGCAGAGGACGCCTTGTTCAACCTTCTTGCCCCGTTCAGGGATGGAGACGTCTCTGCCGTAAGTGGACGCCCAACACAGAACCCAAAGAGAGAATCAAAAAGTTTTGCAACCCACATGGCGCAAACGACATACAGGCTTTGGGCAAAACTCATGAAGAAACTCGACGGCAACGGCCAGATGGCTCATTGCAGCGGCGAATTCATGGCCATACGGAGCAGCGCCAAGACCACCATTCCAGACGGATGTGCCGCTGACGATTCCTACATCGCCATCATCGCCAAAAAGAAAGGCACTATAAGGTTTGCAGCTGACGCCGTCTGCTACAACCTTCTACCCTCCAACATCGTCGACTACGTCAACCAGAGAAGAAGATGGCTCTATGGACACCTCCAGACGAAAGAAGCCACAGGCGAGTATCCGACAGTACTGGACACAATAGTCCTCTCAAAGCCCAACACCGCGCTTCAAGTGCTGACCGAAGAGATTCGCGAACAGCCAAAAAGCCTACACTATCTGATAGGTGCCACCGCAGTTGAAGCAGCAATCTACTTGCTGTCCATAACCGATCACGTCTTCCGCCGTCAGCATGGTGTATGGCCCATCATAAGATCGACAAAGTACACCTGAACACAACCGCTCTCTCCAACCGACACGAAAAACGATGGATGCTACCACTTCTCAGTGTCCTTTTACGATGCAGAACTAAACATCGGCCAAAGACCCGCACGAAGGACCGCACTTTCACCTCAGTTCAACCTCTAGTCCGATAACCCTCAACATACGGGTAACATAGCCGACTGAAAAAATACCGGGGGCCTACCAATTATAAAGCCTACCCTACCGTTTATCAGTAACATTCGGCACGGGCCCGCACCTCACCGCAACGAACCCGAAAAACGACGGGGGGCTACGAACGTTGTGGGCTCATCCATCTGACAAAGGTGACATACAACACGGGACCGCACCGAAAAACCCGCCATCTCGCCTTACGCCTATCACCCCTTCAGCGCTGTTATCAAAACAAACACGCAAACCCAAGAATCAAAGAGAAAGCAAATCCGATTTCCCTAAGGGAGGAGATCAGCCTTAAGAAACCGAAAAACGCTCTTCAAAGCGCAGAACTATGAGAGCCGCGTTATCCACAGGTCGTCAACCTTCAACGCGACAGAGACGCTGCCCTCCACCTCAACCACCACGTACACGCTCTCAAGCAAGTCACCCGGCCCAACCCCCCACGCAGAATCAATCCTCCGTGTCAAATCCAAAGAGTAGCTCCTCCACTCACCAACAACCGACTGATCAACCTTGTACTCAACCACATCCCCACCCCTGTAAACCACATCACCCCCAAACCTCAGGTCTCCACTGGGATGCCTCATCGCAGCCACACTGTCCCAAAAATCCATCTCAGTATAAACAACCCCGCCATCACTACGCTTCACCGCACAAGCCAAAGCAATCCGCAACCACTCACCGCCTGTCTCACACTTCACAGCCCCAACACAGGCACGGAAGCTCACCAAAACCCGCTGAGGCCCGGTAGCATGAAGTGGAAACCTAGACTTCGACTTAAAACCAGTCGTCCACCACGCCCCAGCCGCAACGTGCCCAGCCTCTTTTGAGCCCGTCTTGAGAAAAATCTCCGTCTCATTCGCGAAAGTCACCGTCCACGTCGATACATCATTAAGCCCTGTTGAATGAGGATTCCAAAACATCCTGTTCTCAGCTTCCCCAAGCGAAACATCACCATCCACATTGATAACCTCACTCGCGCCATACACTAAGGCTTCTTCGCCTCTCCCCTCTGAACTCGCCCGGCTCAGAAAAGCCTGATTGGCAAGAACCAAGGCAACAAGGTTCACGAGAAACAGAGCAAGCACCAAGTAACTCTTTCTCACGTTTGATCTCTCCCAACTGCTCACGCGTTGAACTGTTCTGGAGTTGACCATATCTACAATATGTCTGCAGGCAGACATATTCTTAAAGAATAGTATCCCACGCGGAGTTAATAAATTTTATGCACATGTGTGGTACAGACAGAGCAACAGCAACATGTACGTGTATGGCGTCACGGGCACGAATCCGAACAAAAGCATGTAAAAATGAAAAATCACTGCATCTCTTCTTTCATCTTCAACAACGCCGTTTCAAGCTTCAAAGGCTTGTTTCTAAACGTCTGCTCTGCCTTGCTCGCGTTGAGCGAGGAATCTCTCGGTCGTCTAGCAACCCATGAAAATCGTTTGGATAAAGTCGGTGTTATCAAGCTGGCGTCCAACCCGAACGTCTCCGCAATCAGCTTGGAGAAGCTGTACCTGTCAATTCGCGTGGCCCCCGCAAGATGATACGTCCCCGTTATTTCTCGTTCAACAGCTTCCAAGATCATTTCAGCAAGACTATTGTTCAGCGTGGGCGAGTTCCACTGGTCAGTTACGATCTCCACTCTCTCCTTCTTCCGAAGTTTGTTTACCAACCACAACACGAAATTCATTTTACCCATCGCCGGATTTGACCCAAAAATCACACTAGCTCGGGCAACACAATAATTGTTTGCCAAGCTTTCGACGGATTCCTCCGCTTTCAGTTTTGTAAACCCATAGTAGTTGATCGGGGCAGCCACGTCGCTCTCCTCATACATTCCTTTTTCCCCGTCAAAAACATAGTCCGTGGACACGTAAACGAGGAAGGCCCCATATTTCCTGCAAGACCCAACTATGTTCTCGGTTCCCTCAACGTTTATTCTCCAAGCAACCTCTCTTTCCAACTCGCACTTGTCCACGTCCGTTAGAGCTGCGGCATGCACCACGACTTCAGGCCTTATCTTCTCGAACGTGCTCTCGACGCGAGCCCTGTCTGAAACGTCAAACTGAACGGCCGTTCCTTGGATCGGCCTGTGTCGGCTGTAGGCAGAATAAACCTCACATTTTCTTTGAACAGCCAGCTCGCACAACCTTGTGCCCAGCAGGCCGCTTGCACCAGTAACCAGAAACTTCACTCAGCATCCCTTGATTTCCACGCTGTCGAATGCAGTATTTTCCCCGTGGCCAAGGGTTTCCACCACTGTTCATTATCCACATACCAGTCAACAGTCAGTTTTAGCGCTTCTTTGAAGAAGAATCTTGGTTTCCAACCGAGTCTGGATCTGATCCTTGACGAGTCTAGGCTGTACCTCACGTCGTGTCCCGGACGATCCTCGACGAAAGCCATCAAATCCTCACTTTTGTCCATCGCCCGGAGTATTCTTCTAACAATTTCGACGTTAGTTAATTCGTTGCCCGACGAGACGTTATAGATTTCACCCGCCTCCCCCTTGCTAAGAACTAAGTCTATGGCCTCGCAGTGATCTTGCACATAGATCCAGTCTCGCACGTTCTCTCCAGATCCGTAAATCGGCACTTTCAAGCCTTTCAGGGCTCGTATAATCGTTTTTGGCACGAGTTTCTCCGGCAATTGATAGGGACCGTAGTTGTTGGTACACCTTGTTATGGTTACGTCTAGGTCATACGTTCTGGAATATGCGAGCGCGAACATGTCTGCCCCAGCTTTGGAGGCAGAATAAGGGTTGGACGGTTTGAGCGCATCCTCTTCTTCAAACGACCCCTCAGGTATGTCCCCGTACACCTCATCAGTGGAGACCTGGACTAGCTTGACTTTGTCATTGTGTTTTCTTATGGCTTCGAGAACAGTGAACGTTCCAACGGTGTTGTTTTGTATGAAAGGTGAAGGGTCAGCTATGCTTCTGTCCACGTGCGTTTCGGCTGCCATGTTTACCACCGCGTCTACTTGCGTGATTATTTTGCTCATGAGATTTGAGTCGCAGACGTCTCCCTTGATGAATTTGTACCGTTCCTCATTCTCCAAATCTTTCAAGTTGACAGGGTTGGCGGCTGTTCCCATCTTGTCTACGTTTATGATCTCGTAGATTGGATGTGCTTCCGTTACGTGCCTGCAGAAGTTGCTGCCGATGAAGCCCAGCCCGCCAGTTACTAGTATTCTCATGCCATTCTCACTTGTATGGTAGGCAGTTCCAGTCCCACGGTTTACTTGTCCGCGGATCGTCCCTCTTGCCGTTTATTGATCGTGGCATTATTTTCTGGTCGTTCCACGGTCTTCTCTCTTCGTCCGGATCCCGGTAGCTGTAAAGCATAGTGGTGAAGTAAATGAGGGAAGCCGCCTCGTTACCCACAACTTGAAAACCATGCCAATAGTTCCCGGGAACTCTCACTAGCTGTGGGTCTTGACCTGTTGAAACGATTTCGTCCAGTTCCTTTGTCTTTTCATCGTAGACGCATATTTTCACCGCCCCTTTCAAGACTATGAAGTAGTCGTTTTGTCCTCTCGCATGTCTGTGCCAAGCTCTGATCATTTGCGGATAGCTGATGGAAAAATTGGACTGAACCGGACGATCTTCGCTCAGGATGTCTTTCCAGTCTTCCCTGATCAGTTCTGTGAAGGAGCCCCTTTCGTCATTGATTCTTTTTAACGGTTTGATTATTATTCCTTTCAGCATTTTTCCACCCTTACAATTCTATTGATGTGCCTTCTCCTAAGATGAATCTTTTCCCATGAACTATAGCCTTGACGGAAGTTATCTTCGAATTAGGCGCAATAAGGCTGTCCGTTATCCTATCGTTTATGTCTATTGTACAGCCATCCATTATGATCGAGTTCTCAATTTCGCCTCTTTGAATCAAGCAGTTGTTGCCGATGCTTGTGTAGGGACCTATGTACACGTCTGCTTCTATCACCGTGTTTTCTCCAATTATTGCGGGACCCCTTATCAGGGCGTTTTCCTTAATTGCAGACTTTCCGCCAACAGAGACTCTGCCCTGAATTGACCTCTCGTTTTCAACTTTTCCCTTGATTTTCGGTTTCAATTCGTCGAGGACCAGCCTGTTGGCTTCCAGAATATCTTCGGGAGTGCCCGTGTCTTTCCACCAGCCTCGAACTATCTGATAACTGACTTGATACCCATCTTGCAACATCAGTTGTAGGGCTTCGGTTATTTCCAGCTCACCTCTCCATGAAGGTTTCAGCCGCTCTATCGATTGAAAGATTGCCGGTGTGAGAAAGTATATTCCAGTCAAAGCATAGTTGCTCGGTGGCTCTTTGGGTTTTTCCACTAGCTGTATGATCTTTCCGTTTCTGTCAAGCTTCGCAACACCGAATCTCTGCGGATTCTTCACCTCACAAAGAAGTAGCATTGCATCGTGATTTGAGTTTTCAAATTTCTTGACAAGTTCGCTTATACCCCCTTTTATGAGGTTGTCTCCCAAGTAAACGATGAAAGGTTGGTTTTCCACGTATTCCTTGCATAGGCTCACTGCGTGAGCTATTCCTTGCGGTCGGTCTTGTTGCAGATATTCAATGTTAACGCCGAATTCTCGACCGTCTCCATAGTGTTCCTTCACTTTTTCCGGGTAGATGTTACCGAGAACGATGGCGATCTCTGTTATGCCAGAGTTTCTGAGGTCTTCTACAACGTATTCAGAGATTGGTTTGTTCGCAACTGGTATCAACTGTTTCGGACCGGTGTGCGTCAGAGGCCTGAGTTTGGTCCCGTAGCCGCCGTGTAGTATGACGCCCTTCATGAAACCACCAATGAACCGATGCGCAACTCCAGTTTTAGAGTACTGAGCCCACTAATAATAATATACCTTTTTAGAGGCATTCGGAGCGCGGTCTTAGTGGCCTCTGAGTAAGTCAGAGAAGGGAAAGCCAAGCCACGATTGACAGGAAGGGTGCTGTGGTCGTCGGTTTGTTTGTGTATCTGTGTTGAACATGCAGACAGTAATGTTTATTACGACTCACGATTCAGAATCTTGATCGGAGATTCAGCTTGGCAGTTCAGTTTGGGCACAGGTTTCTTGCGACCATAGCGTTGGCAATAGTGGTTCTTGGGGTCATGGTAGCCCTGAGTGCATACGGGGTTTTGTCCAACAGTAGAAGCCTGCAGAGCTACGGTTCCGTTAAGGCGGTTAACGTTGGCGTCTACTGGGACAGCGGCTGCACCAATACGACGTCAACGGTTGACTGGGGCATGCTGTCGCCTGGGACCTCAAAGAACGTTACGTTGTACGTGCGGAACGAGGGGAACACGGCTGTCAAGCTGAGCTTGACAACCCAAAACTGGAACCCACTCAGCGCGTCAAACTACATGAGGCTATCTTGGAATCGGGAAGCACAAACCGTAAACCTCGGATCAGTCTTGAACGCGACTCTGACATTTTCAGTTCTCTCTAACGTAACCGGAATCACGAACTTCAGCTTTGACATCGTGATAGCCGGCACAGAACAGTGAAACATCGAAAAAACACACGCTCCCGCAACACGAGCCCAAAAACCAATGGAAGCCATTAACCTCAAGGCGCGCGCGGAGTGCTTTTATGGTGGCGTAAGGTGGCACATTTGTGTCGCGCTCACGGGCTCGCTCTCAAGTTGTGAATACGAATGAGTTTATTTGGACTTTATTTGGTGAGTAAACTGTGACCAAAGTGCGATCGAAATGTGAGCCTCACAAAACGTTCACAACTGATTATTAATTAATAACTAATTAGCGCGCGATTTACAGAAAGACACTAGGTTCATTTGGCGCGTCATGCTTCTAGGGCTGTTGTCAGAACTGTAAAAAGTTATTTAGTAGTTGCGAAGAGTTGATCTGGGTGGGAGCTTGGATTTCGAGGGCAGAGACATAATCTCCATCAAAGACTTCTCCCGCGAAGAAATAAATTACATCTTCAAGATCGCGAAAAACATGGAACCGCTAGCCTCAAAAGGCTCAGAAATGTTGAGAGGGAAAATTCTTGCAACGCTATTTTTTGAGGCGAGCACGCGCACAAGGTTAAGCTTTGAATCGGCTATGCACAAGCTCGGCGGCTCCACGATAGGTTTCGCGGAAGCAGAAATCGCTTCTGTCAAGAAGGGTGAAAACCTCGCAGACACGATCCGCACCGTGGAGAACTATGCCGATGTCATAGCTCTTCGCCATCCGCTTGAGGGCGCCGCAAGGTTAGCCGCAGAGTTCTCAAAAGTGCCTATACTCAACGGAGGCAGTGGAGCAGAGGAGCACCCGACACAAGCTCTCCTGGACCTTTACACGATGGTCAAGGAAAAAGGCAAGATCGACGGGATGAAGATAGCTCTAGCAGGCGACCTTCGTTATGGAAGAACGGTGCACTCGCTCGCCTACGCTCTCTCTCTCTACAACATCGAACTGTTCCTCGTTTCGCCAGAAACTCTGAGGATGCGAAGGGAGGTCCTTCAAACGATAAAGGAACGGATACCCGTCACCGAGAGGACGAGCCTCGAAAAGATCGTTCCACTCGTAGATGTCCTGTACGTCAACAGAATACAAAAGGAGCGCTTTCCAGATCCGGCCGAGTACGCAAAGGTTAAGGGCAGCTACAGGATAGACCTGCAGACCCTGACCGAAGCGAAGAAAGACCTGATAATTCTTCATCCGTTGCCGAGAGTTGACGAGATCGCCGCTGAGGTCGACAACACGCCCTACGCACGTTATTTCCAGCAGGTTCGGAACGGCATAGTGGTTCGCATGGCACTGCTAGCTTTGATATTGGGCGCAGTGAAATAGTACACGGTGCCTTTCAACGATTCATGCCCCGGCGAACCGATCAAAGAAAACTAACGTCCCCACTGCCCCGCAGGAAGGACACTTGCCTAACAAACTGGGCCAAGTTTTTTCACAGTTGATGCAATAGGTCAATCTCCGGCTGTAAGTGAACAATTCTGCTCTGTTTTCCTCCACGAGCTGCTTCGTCACGGCCACAAGATCATCCGGCTTGTATTCACTCTCTCCAAGCTCAATCACACTCAGGCCGCCTCCCGCGTAAACCTCGCTCAGCCCGTCTCTCTTCATCATTAGTTCTTGAGGAGTTTTTGCGTGTTGGAACGTTAGCCTGTCAACCGTCGAGTAGAAGGGTTTGTCTCTGGTTCCTGAAAATCGTGTTTTCGCAACGCCGTATCTTTCAACGTCCAACTGCGCCAGCCTCTCAGAGGCTTCGAAGCTCGGCAAGACTGCTGTGCACAGGCGTTTTCCTCGCCTTCTGCCGATCTTGTGAATGAAGGCAGAGATGTTCTGCGCTGTTTCTTGAACGAAATTCAACGTTTTCTCGTTGCCGATATCCTTCGCACAGAAGGCTTCTGCAGCTTCCTTCAGTCCTGCCAGATTTATGATTCGCAAACAGTTATCCAGCCTGAGGTATTGGTCGCCGTTGCTGCTTTGGAGGACGAATGGAAGTAGGCCTTTGCCGTGCTGTTTGAGGGCTCGGTACTTGATTTCTAAGGCTCGGCTTGCCATTTCGAGTCTTTCTTTCAGGATTTCGTTGAATTTTGTCTGGTCCTTTTCACATTCATAAACGGCTCGTGGCACGTTGACTGTTACGACGCCTAGGCAGCCTGTGCGTAGGGTGTCGATTTCCCAGTCGCCGCTCAGGTCTGCGTTGAGTTTTGTTCCAGTCGAGGAGAAGACCGATTGCCTCTGATTTTTGCCTGCAAGGTTTGCGAAGTATGGAGTTCCGTTGTCTGATGCGAGTTTGTGGGCTTTTAGGAGCAGAGCCTTTGCCCGTTCGTCGCTGAAGGCTTCTTCACGTATTTTTACGATGAGCTTTGGATTGAGTAGTGGCTTCTGTGCGCTTTGTTCAAGGAATGTGTCGAGGAGCAGTGATGCTAATATTTGGCTTTCTTCTTTGAAGTCTCCGTATCTGCCGATCGCGTTTCCTGATGGTCGGAAAGCGGTTTTTTCGTCTGTGTGGTCCGGGACTGTGAGTTCTAGGCTTATGGAGGTGTCTGCGTGTTGGGCGAGGTTTGCGATGAATGTGCGTAGTGCTTCTTTGACTTTTGAGGGTTCTATGTTCTTTGTGTATGGTGCTAGGAAGATGTTGAAGTATTCGAGTGTCTGTGTTGTGTCGACTTCTTTGCTGACGTGTAGAAGAGCGCTGAAGATTAGGGAAAGTGCGGTTTCGAGGTTTTTTGGGGGTGGGATGGAGGGTTGGAGCGGGTTGATTTTTTCCGTGTTTAGGCCGTGCTGCAGGAAGAAGCGTGTGTCGTGGGTTATTTCGGTTGGTCTCAGGATCCATGAGCTTAGGCCGTTGATGTGTAGCGAGCCTGAGAGGTGGGCGTCTGCGATGTCTCTTGGGAACACGTTTAGAAGGGTGTATTCTTTGAGGACTGTTTCTCCGGTTGCTTGATGTATTGATCGTGTTTGTTGTTGTCCGGTGTTTTCTTGTTCTATAAGGCTGGTCACGTCATGAACGGGGACGCCTAGGCGGGTGAGTTTGTTGCGGTATTCCTCGAGGCCTTTCTCAATCAGGATGGCGTTGACGACTTCTCTGACGAGTGGGGCGGTCAGGTATTTGATCTTGGATTTGAGGAGTTGTTTTTCTGCTTCTTTTGCCACTTTCTGGGCCAGTTCGGCGGGCATTCTTGCCTCTTTTATGAGTGAGCTCGCTATTTTGTTGGCGTCGAACTCTTCTATTGCCGAGCGTGACTCGCGGACGAGCATGCTTTTCGGTGTGAAGGCTTTCCTGTCGATTCTGTCTGCTACGTCTATGACCATCTTGCCTAGCTCTGTTAGGCAGTATTTTCTTGTTTCGACGACGGCCTCGATCAGGTCGGCTTTGAGGAGGAATTTGAGGTGGTAGGCGAATCTTCCAGCGTCGCGGCTTGGGTTCATTTTGAGGGCGCTCATGAGTTCTGTGTAGCTGAGTGGGCCCTTGTCAAAGAGTAAGTTCAGGATTTGGAGTCTGAGGGGTGAGGATACGGCTTTGAGTATTTTGACTCCGCGGACGCGGTGTGGAACGGACATGGTTGTGCAGGCCTCTCCCTCAGAGTGGTGAGGTTACTATTTGGGGGTAAGGGTTTAAAGGTGTTAGGGAACACTTATTTTTGTGGTCTTTGAGATGAGATGAGGCTTGAAGGGGCTGTCGGCTAGCTTGGTCTAGGCTATGAGCCTCGGGCGCTCGTGACCCCGGTTCAAATCCGGGCAGCCCCATCATTATCTATTTTTTAAGCTTAGTCGGTGGGTAAAGATGCGCCCGTTCTTGATCTAGATTGACTGCTCAGTTTTTTTTGTTCTTGACAGGTTTGCTCAAAGTATCAGACTTAATGCTGGCAACGCCCTTTCTATTACATTCCTTTATAGCTGGAACCTCTCTTGTCATTTGACTGCTTAGTGCGCACTACAGCAAATAACGGTTTTTGATGGGAAAAGGTAACAGAAAACAGGTAACAGCGCGCGCTGTTGGTTTCTGAAGTCGGCGCGGGGATATTGGCTGTGGATGAACATGTTGCAGAATCGAAGTGCGACGGTAACCGATGGAGCCGTGTTCATTGGGAGCTATTTGACTGAGCAGTTGTTGACTGGAAAATACGCGCGCTCGGTTGTTTTCACAGACTTTGGCGCTGGTTGACCTTTCTTGCAGTTTCTATGGCTCTGCGCCCTCAGAAAGGGATTCCAAAGTCCTGCGCACGCCAAAGGAGCGACCAAAAATGATAAAGACCTTCACAGTTAACATCTACAAACATTCCAACTTGATTGTTGAGGAAGAAGCAGTTGACCAAAGCTGCGGTGATGGCGAAGGTTTCAGTGAAAGGAGGCTTCAACCTACTGTGGGGTTTGGTGGCTTCCACAGTCATTTCGTCGTTGGGCACGATATTCACCGCTAACCTACTGGGCGACACCAACTACGGTTTGTACACGATCGCTCTGACTGCTCCCAACTTGATCTCCACTTTCAGAGATTGGGGCGTAACCGCAGCCATGATAAAGTACACGGCCAAGTACAACGCCGAAAACAAGACCGCCAACATACGGGGCATCTTCGCTGGTGGCATACTCTTCGAAACCTTCCTAGGCCTGATCCTCGCAGCAGTAGCCTTTCTGCTCTCAGGCTTGCTGGCCCACCTCTATTCACTGCCAAACATAGCGCCCCTCATCCAAATAGCCTCCTTCACCATCCTGACCGCGGCACTGCTCAGCACGGCCCAAGCAGCCTTCATAGGCATGGAAAGAATGGGACTGAACAGCGTCGCACTCGTCGTCCAGTCCATCATCAAAACCACCGTGCTCCCCGTACTCGTCATTTTCGGCCTCGGCCCGCTCGGCGCCGTCATCGGATTCGCCGCAGCCTCTCTAGTCGCCGGTCTAATCGCCTTACTTTTGATGTGGTCACTCTACAAGAACCTGCCAAAACCAACCAACAACACACTAGAAATCAAAGCCACAGTGAAAACCATGTTCGACTACGGACTCCCACTGTCAATCGCAACCATCATAGCCACGTTCCAGGTCCAATTCTACGGCTTCATACTGCCCATATTCGTCACTCCTGACCTGATAGGCAACTACGGCATAGCCAATACGTTCGTCGTGCTAATCGCCTTCTTCGCCACACCTGTGAACACCATGCTCTTCCCCGCTTTCAGCAAACTTGATCCGCAAAAAGATCGTGAAACACTCAAGAACGTCTTCCGATATTCCATAAAATACGCCTCACTCCTTGTCGTGCCCGCCACAGCCATCGTAATGGCACTGGCGAAACCAGGAGTTTCCATGCTGTTCCCCCAGTATTCGGCGGCGCCACTGTTTCTAGCCCTGCTCGCCACCAGCTACCTCTACGTCGCCTTCGGAAACCTAAGCGTCGGTAACCTCATAAACGGCCAAGGTCAAACCAGATTCAACCTGAAACTGTCCCTTATCACGTTCGGCATCGGCTTCCCCCTGGGCATCGTCCTCATCTCCAGGTTCGGCATCCTCGGCTTAATCGTCACCACGCTGACGGCCGGCATCCCCAGCCTCATAGTCGCACTGCGCTGGCTCAAAATACAATACGGCGTAACCGTAGACTGGGGATCTTCCGCCAAAATACTCCTATCCGGCGGCACAGCCTTGGCAGTCACCTACGCCCTCATCATCCAACTAGCCTTCAGCAACTGGATCGCACTCGTCGCGGGCGGACTCGTGTTCCTTTTCACCTTCCTGACCGCTATCATCCTCACGGGAGCAATAACTCGAGGTGACGTAGATACTATGCGAGAAACCATGACAGCCCTCGGGCCACTCGGACGCGTAGCGAACTTTGTCCTAAACATCATCGAAAAGCTAATGACCACCCTAGCGCGCGCTCGCGCGGAATGAAAGATAATTCACGTGTTCTTCTGTTTCTTGAACTGCTTTCCTCGTTGAGTCTTGTATTGCGTCGATTATTCCGCCAGGATAAGAAGATCAAGCGCGCGACCTCTTACAACATAATCAATAAATAATTCAGAGCGATATATGGAAAAATGGGAAATACTTGCATGAATACATCTGAATGCGACTCTTAGAGGGCCGGCAATTGCAGTTAGACACTTTGATAGAAGAAGCAGAGAGAATATTGGGCGATCCAAAGTATCAGGAGCTTGGGAGATTTTGGACCGATTTCTATGCACTTAGAGAGGCGCAAAGAGTGCCGATGAGAGTTACTATTACCATGGAGTTTTTTGCTAGGAATCTGAATATTGATTTGGTTGATCATTATCGAAAACCTGAGAAATATGTTGAGGATTCTTTGAGGATATTGCGTTTTCAACATGAAGAAATTCTTGATGACAGAGTCCTGGAAGGAATAGTTGTGAATTTTGGGGAAGTTTTTGAGTCTAGTTTGTTTGGTTCAAAACCTGTTTTCAAGTCCAGAGCAGATCCGTTGATGGGCGAACCTGTCATTAGGAGGGAGGAGGATCTTGAGAGCCTCAGTTATCCAGACTTCTACGAGAGTGGTCTCATGCCAAAGGTTCTCGAGGTGTATGAGACTGCTGAGAGAATGGTGAAGGGAAGGGTTCCGGTGTTTTTTGAGCGTTGGGATAGGAGTCCGTGGGGGACGGCGGTGCATTTGAGGGGGTTTGTTGAGCTTCTGACCGACATTCTTCGGAAACCGGACTTCGTTCACAGGCTTCTGGCTTTCGTTACGGAGTCTAGGATGAGGTGGGAGAGAGAGAAGGAAAGGTTTCTGGGAACGAGGACGGAGAGAGGTTTTCTGTATGATGATGAGGTTGACGCAAAGTTGTTTTCGCCTCAGATGTACGAGTCTTTTGCGCATCAGTACGAAAGGGAGCTCGCGAATTTCTATCCGAAGGGTATCTTTTACTTTCACAGCTGTGGGAACATTACACCTTTTCTGGACATCATTGCAGATCTTCGTGGCTTGAGAAGACTTCATATAAGTCCGGCTACTGATTTTGAGGTAGCTGTGCATAAGCTGGGAGGAAGGCTTGCTTTTCAGAAGAGGATGCGTCCTCTTGATGACTTGGCGTTGTGTGACGCTAGAAATATGCGGTTGAGGATTGAGGAAGTTCTGAGGGTTGGGAGGGGGAGCTCTATGGAGTTGGATCCGGGCCCGATACTTGATGTGCCGCTTGAGAAGGTGAAAACATGGATAGACGTGGCGAAGAAGACGATAGGATCGAGATAGTCCGGTCTTTTTCCAAATAGATTTGTCTTGACCAGCGCGCGCGATTCGTGTCTTTTGGTCAGACTGTAACAGTCTAACGCGGTTGCGTGCTACGTGTGGAACATGTGGAGCTATGTTCTAGAACTCTTGGCTAGATGTTTTATGGAATAGCGCTTAAATAGTTCAAGCTCGAAGTGATGGGTGGAGATGGGGGAAGAACTGCGGGGTTGAGGTTTGGTGGTTGTTTTTTCTCTTCCGCTCCTGTCAGGGAGGGATTGGGTTAGTGGAGGGTGAGAGTCGGGTTGAGAGTCGTGCTGAGCAGGACGACTTTCGGCGGATGCTCAAGGAGGAGTGGACTCTTGTTTGGCGGGAACGGTTTGACGACAGGGTCAAGGCTGAGGGCATCGCGGTCAGGGATTATCCGTTGCTTTTTGTGGATCGGGGGTTTGTTGTGTTTGCGAGTAGGGATGCGAAGGCGCCCTGTTTTTCTGAGATAGTGGCTGTTTGGGCTTCTCAGGGTCGCGTGTACTCTCCTGATCCTTCTAAGGGTGGTTGGGGCAGGTTTGTTCGTACGGAATTGAGAAAGGTTGGCGGTTCGAGGGCGAGAGCGTACAAGCATGGCCAGTCTGAGCCTAATGGCAAAAAGGGGCAGAGGAAGAAGGGTGGAAGAGGCTGGCTGCACGTAGAGTAAGTCTGTAATTCTGACAATCGTGTTTCGGCTTGTTTTGTTTTCTGTTGGAGGTTTTGGTAGTGAAGTATAGGCGTAGGTTTCAGATCATAGCGGACATCATCAGTGCCGCTGAGCAGGGTGCGAAGAAGACTAGGATAATGTATTTTGCCAACTTGAGTTATAAGTTGTTGTCGAAGTACTTGGCGGATACGGTTAGGGTGGGGTTTATTCAGGAGGATGGTGGTGGTTACAGGGCGACGGATAAGGGAAAGATTTTTCTGGAAAAGTATGGGGAGTTTTCTAGTAAATATTCGAAGTTGGCTAATGATTTTGAGGGTTTGAAGTTTGAGATGGAGGTGCTGGAGCGGATGTGTTCTAGAGGCCGAGGTAAGGGGAACAATTCTTCGAGGAGGAAGTTGAGTGAAGTACTCAGCTGAGCGTGTTGTTTTAGTTTCTCTTTTGCTTGTTCTGGCTTCTGGTTTAGCCGTGCATGGCGCATTGTGTGTTGTGGCTGATGACGCTTCTGCGAAGATTAGTGAGGCGGGCGTTGCGTTGCGGAGGGCTTTTGCGGCTGTGTTGGAGGCTGAGGGTGCGGGGGCGAACGTTTCTGGTTTGGTTGTGGAGTTGGGGTTGGCTGGGGAGAACTTGACTTTTGCGCAGAACGCTTATGGGAGTGGGGATTTTGTTGAGGCGGTTGCTAGGGCTGACAGGTGTGTTGTGTTGGCGAGCGAGGTAGCGGGTGAGGCTTCGGGTTTGAAGAGTTCGGCTTTGGCTGGGGCTAAGGATGCGGAGTGGCGGTTGCTGGCTTTTTCGGGTGTGGGTGTGTTGGTGTTCTTGTTGGTTTTGGTCTTGGCTTGGGCTGCGTTCAGGCGGTCTTATTCGCGTAGGCTGTTGGGTATGCGGCCGGAGGTTGGGTCTGATGTTGAGGCTTGAGGATTTCAGGGTTGTTTTTGTTGCTGTTGGGCTCGTTGGGGTGTTGCTGTTTGCTTCGCCTTCGCTGGGTCTGGTTTTGCATTTCCCTGCGGGTGAACGGTTTTCGGAGTTGTGGATTTTGGGGCCTGGGCACATGGCTGAGGATTATCCTTATAGCGTGAAGGCGGGTGTGGATTATCTGGTTTATGTTGGTGTTGGTAATCATATGGGTTCTTCGGTGTATTATGGGGTTTGTGTGAAGTTTAGGAGTCAGTCTGAGCCTTTGCCTAACGCCACGGCTGGATCTGCTAGTCCGCTTGTGCCGTTGTATGAGTATCGCGTGTTTGTGGAGGATGGGAGGAGTTGGGAGGCTCCTTTGACGTTTTCGTTTGCGTACGTTTCGCAGAATGCTACGTACTGTCTGGTTAGGGGTATTTCGGTGAATGGCGTGGCGTTTGAGATTGACAAGGCCACTTCGTGGGACGCGGAGAATGAGGGTTTCTTCTACGGGCTTTTTGTGGAGTTGTGGATTTACAATGTCGCGTCTGATTCGCTTCAGTATCATGATCGTTACGTTTCAAGATGGCTCAGCATGACGATTGCATGACGGGTTATGTGGAGGATTGTTCTAGAAGATTTCTTCTCTACTGTTTAAGTTGGGCAACGAGAAACTGATGGGAGAGATACTCGGTTAGGATAAGAGGGGAGAGTTGGGGTTGAGAGTGGTACTGGCGGTTGGTGCACATCCTGACGATATCGAACTGGGATGCGCGGGGACGTTGGCTTTGCACAAGTCGAAGGGCGACAGGGTCTATCTGCTCGTGTTGACGAAAGGTGAGGCTTCGGGAGACGCTGAGGTTAGGGAGAATGAATGTCGGAGCGCCGCGGAGAGGTTGAACGTGGACGGTCTGTTTTTTGGTGGATTGGAGGACACGAGGGTTCATGATGGCAGGGAGACGATTGATGCTATTGAGAAGGTGGTCGATGAGATTAAACCTGACATAGTTTACGCGCCGACCTGCAAGGACACGCATCAGGACCACAGGAACACGGGTCATGCAGCGTTGTCCGCGTGTAGGCGTTGCAGGATCATACTGCTTTATGAAGGAGCCAGCACGCAGAGGGATTTCACACCTCAGGTCTTCGTCACTATCAAGGAGACTTTTGCTTTGAAAATGCAAGTTATACGTACCTTTGGTTCGCAAGTGAATAATCATCATGGAGTGTACTCGGTGGCTGTGAGGGCTATTGAAGGGTTGGCCAAGTTTCGAGGCTATCAGGCTGGGGAAGAGGTGGCGGAAGCTTTCGAGGTTGGAAAATTCGTTTTTGAAATCTGAGGAGAACACATGAACAAGGAATGTCTTGCCTTTCCTGGCAATACCCAGGAACTTGTTGAGGCATGCGTTTCTTTTTGCGGTAGCAATAAGGAGAGAATGACCGAGCAACACATTCGAGAAAATCGGGCTAGACTCTCGGGCTTTGCTGAAATCTTCCATAAAGAGTGTGGAACATACCTGCCTTCTGTTCAAAAGAGGATAGAAGACCTTAGAAACGGAGTCGGCGTTGTCCTTATGACGGCTCATCAGCCTAATCTTTTTGCGTACAGTGGGGTCTTTCGGAAGGTTGCGTTGAATTTTTTCTTGGCGAAAAAGCTTGAGGACCGCCTAGGGGTTCCAGTGGTCAATTTCTTTGGGATTGCGGATCAGGATTTCACCGATGACCGTTGGGTTAGATCGTGTCAACTTCCTGCGGTTCAGAGAAGCGGGGGCGCTCTTTCGATAGAAATCGACCTTCCTAGGAAGTTGATGCTCAACATGGTGGCGAAGCCTCCTCTTGGTCTGCTGAAGAAGTGGAGAGCTGAAGTTGAGAAGTGGCTTGACGACGCTGTCGAGTCAGTGAAGCGGCTTTCCAAGGCGACGGGTGTTTCTGGGATGTGTTCTACGCCTTGTGTGTCTACGTTGGAAGAGAATTTGGTGTCTTTTTGGAGTTTGATTGAAGATTGTTATGAGCGTTCGAAGAAGTACTCTGATTTTAATGCTTTTGTTATGTCGAAGATTGTGAATGATTTATGGGGATACGACACGGTTTTCGTGCGTTTTTCGGAATGTCAACAAGCTCTTGCAGATAGGTTTCGTTTCTTGCTCTCTCGTTTTGAAGATTACTCTGAGTTGTTGAAGAGAGCAACAGAGATTCCATGTGGCACGGGCGTTGGGGGTGGAGTTTCAGATCAAGAGCATTTGCTTGTTCCTTTCTGGTACCATTGTAATTGTGGGAGCAAGGTCAAACTGTTCTTGATGGAGAAGGATGAGGTCTTGGTTGGAAGGGGAAACTGCGTTGGTTGTCAAGAATATTATGAGTTAGATTTTGGTTCCAAGGACGATCCCGACATATCAGGCATCGCCTCACGGATATCTGCGAGAGCCATTCCGATGGCTTTGGTTTTCTTTAATGGTCTGTTACCTTCCTGTTACGTTGGTGGAACGGGAGGCGTGGGATATCTTCAAGACGCTTTTTACGTCGCCAGGAATCTGGGGATTCCTTTTCCTCCTGTGGCTGTTTGGCGTCCTCATGATAAGTATCTTGGAATCGGACAGGCAGAGGCTATGCTTGAGCTTAGACGAATATGCAGAGATTATGGTGCGAAGGATCTTTTTACAGCTAAGGAATCGCTGGAGCTGCGGTTGTCTGAGATCCAAGCAAGTCTGAGTAGGCTTGGCAAGATAGAGGAGAAGATATCGGCAAGATTGAAGGAGAATCCCGGGGACAGGCAACTCGAAGAGAGGAGGCGAAAGACTTCGATGAGGCGATCTCGCATGATAAAATCTTCGAATCTCTCGGTCATTGCTCATGAGTTGAAGACGATTGAGAACATATCAGCCGTTTCAGGCTTGATACCGAGCATAATAGATTATTTGGTTAATGTTGGGTTGAAGCGAACGAGCGATCTGTGGATCAGACACCTGAATGAGGATGGTAACTTGTCTTCTGATGTCGATCTCGATTCTGTTCTGGGTCAGAGTGTAGAACTGGGTGTTCCTTCGGTGCCTTGATTTTGCCAACATGAATCTGTGTTATAGATGTGTGTTACTTAATCGCTTAAATATTACAAAAGCAGAGTTTCAGATGTATTGGTCCCAGAGTGTTATCGTGGAGATAGGGGATCTGACAATCGAACGGGGGAAGCGACGGCGAGATGATTTCACCGTGCCAGCTGATTTCGAAAGGAGGGAGGGGTAATTGAGCGTGAGAGAGATCGGCAAAGCCCACGTTGACGTGATCATTCCTACTCGTAACGAGGGAGAAAACATAGCGAAGGTCATTCATGAGTTGAATGGCATGGGTTATCATGATATTCTTGTCATTGACGCGAATTCAAGAGACAGGACTGTTGAGATTGCTAAGAACTTGGGGGTGAACGTTGTTATTCAGCAAGGAAGAGGGAAGGGTGCCGCCTTGCGGCAAGCGTTTATCCATGAGCTCGTTGATGGCGATGTAGTTGTGATGATGGATGCTGATGGTTCGATGAGTGCAAAGGAGATTCCACAGTTTGTTGAGGCTTTGCATTCAGGTGCAGATGTGGTTAAAGGATCCCGTTTCATGCCTCCTGCTTATTCAGAGGATATGAGTCTGATTCGCAAGATAGGAAACAAGATTCTGCTTGCATTGGTTAACATTATTTGGGGCACTTCTTACACTGATTTGTGTTATGGTTTTGGGGCTTTTAGAAGGGATGCACTTGCAAAGTTAGGTCCCTGTTTAAAGTCATCAAACTTTGAGATTGAAGCGGAAATTTGCATTAAGGCCAGGAAGTTGAGTTTGAAGGTGGTTGAGGTTCCGAGCATAGAATTGCGAAGGAATGGAGGCAAATCAAACCTGTCTACTTTTGGGGACGGCTTCCGTATATTGAAGTCGATTGTTGGAGAGCTTGTTGACTCGCCTTGAACGAAACTGTATTCAATGTAGAAAAGCCGTTCAAAAGGCTGTGACTTTCATAAGCGTCAGGTATTGAACATTCTTTTGGGTATCATTGGATTTGTGTTCTAGAGGGAGAGGGAAAAAGGTTGAAGGTTGCCGTAGTGGGACTGGGTAAGATGGGTTTGCTCCATGCAAGTATTCTGAATTTCCTGCCTAATGTTGAGGTTGTGGCATTTTGCGACAAGAGTGCCATGATTCGTAGGTTTTCCAGGAAGATATTTGCGCCTGCTGGAGTAAAGGTGGTGAATAGTACAGAAGAACTATTTGATTTGGGTCTTGAAGCTGCGTATGTAACGACCCCGATTTCTTCCCATTCAACTGTTGCAAGAGATTTGTATGCAAGTGGTAGAGTGCGCAACATTTTTGTGGAAAAGACGCTCGCCTCGAATTACGAAGAAGCAAAGGAATTGTGCGAATTAGCCCAACACTACAAAGGTGTTAACATGGTTGGTTACATGAAAAGATTCGCTGTGACCTTTGGGAAAGCCAAGGACTTGTTGGCCAAGAAGGCTTTGGGAGAGATCTACTCTTTTGATGCGTATGCTTACTCTTCAGACTTCTTAGGCGTCAATGAGGGATCAAAAGCATCTGCTCCTAGGGGAGGAGCCTTGAGGGATCTGGGATGCCACGTTATCGACTTGGCATTGTGGATTTTTGGCGATTTTCAAGTAGACTCTGTTGAGCCGCAATCCCTCTCGGGGGAAGTGTCTAGAGATCTTGTGCGTTTTGACGTTAGCTCGTCTGGTGGTTTGAAAGGGCAGGTCAGCGTGTCACGATCTATGGAAAACTATCGCATGCCAGAAGTAGGCCTGTCAATCAACGGTTCTAAGGGGACATTGAGAGTTAGCGACGATAAATTGGACCTCAGGCTGAATGAAGGCGAATCATTCACTTGGTATAGACATGACTTGGGTGACAATGTGGATTTTTGGCTGGGAGAGTCAGAATACTTCCGTGAAGATCAGCATTTTATTAGATCGATACTAGATGGTCGTGATGCTGAACCCGATTTCCGTGCTGCGTCCAAAGTTGACCACATTATTGATCGAGTGAGAGCCTAAGGTGGCAGCAAATGAGCGGTAAAAAAGGAATGATGCTGCTGGTTGGCGACAATCCTTTCCATGGCATAAGTCATCTCTCGCAAGAACGAGCTAGAGTGAGGGGTAATGAGGCCACTTCTCCGGAGAAAGCTGCTGGATTGGTTATGACTTCTATTGAGAATGGGGCTAATGGTTTCATGTTTTCTGTGAGTGACTTGACTCTTGCAATACTCCGGACGATTCGTGAAGAAGGAAAAGCTGATGGATTGGAACTACATGCTATCGTGCCCTATGCGTTTGAGTATGTTAGGGTTGCCACTCAGACCGGGATGCCTGGATTGGCCAAGAGGTTTGCGAAGCAGATAGCGGTTTCAAGAGATATAGGAGCGATTGCGTCTGGCCTGAGGGCGGTCATTACGGCGAATCCTGGGGCTCTACTAAGGACGTATTTGGCCTATGAAATCTCTAGGATAAGATCGGCGGCTAAGCAGGCGAGTCTTTCTTCGGTTTTGCTTCATGAGGTTGTTACCGACATGGGTTTAGCTCTCAATCTGCGTTGGTTATTCGAGTCATACATGAAGTTCATGATGAGACGAGGGATAGAACCAGGATTTAACACGCGCAACCTTCCATATTTGATAAGAAGGTTCAAGGAGTGGGATATTGACTTAAGCCAAACATTGATTGCCACGCCTTTTAACAAGGTCGGATTTCAAATGAACCCTTCCAGAAACGATTGTGAAAGAGCCTTGGAAAATGTGCCCGAACTCAACGTTGTCGCTATTAGCATCTTGGCATCTGGCTACCTTCAGCTTCAGGAAGCGATAGATTATGTTGCGGCTTTACCTAATATAAAAGGTGTTTCTGTAGGAGTGTCCAAAGAAAAGCATGCCGTTGAGACGTTTCAGTTTCTCAAACGGAAACTTGAATCCTATCAGTAATTTTGAAAGTGTGTCTGCACAAAAGAGATGACTTTACCAAATACAGCGAAGAGGGACCTTCTGTTGGGAGTTTTGCCTTTTTTGTTGTTTCTCTCGCTTGGGATTTTTGCGCTTATCTTTGGGGTTTACGGTGCAACTATCCTTTACTATGGCAAACTAAAAAATAGGAAGAAGGCAAAAGACGAAGAGAGGCCAACTGTTGAATTTGAACCTCTCGTTTCCGTCGTCGTTCCTACTCACAATGAAGAGATCATTATTTCCAAGAAAATTGAGAATCTCCTTTCCACTAGCTATCCATCAGAGAAACTTGAAATGATTTTTGTTGACGACTCAACTGATTCTACACCAGATATAATTCAAGAGTATTCAAGAAAGGCTTCCAACATTGTTCTCATTCGGTTCAACAGACGCATGGGATATAGCCCTTCTATGATTGAGGGTTGTAAGGCCGCCAAAGGTCAAATCATAGTCTTGAATGACGCTGGATCTTTTCTTGATTCTCGAGCAATAACGAACCTTGTGTCCCGTTTCAAAGATAGAAGGATTGGCGTGGTAACTGGCAAGGATGTGATCTTGAACGTGGACGAAGAAGTGGGCAAATCAGAAAACCTGTATCAAAGATTTTACGATTTCTTGAGAACTTCTGAGAGCGAGATGGACTCGACCTTCTACATAAAGGGGGAGGCTACTGGAGTGCGAAGAGATTTGATAAAGGGTTTGGAAAGCTCCAGTGAGACTTTCGACACTACCATAGGTTTGTATGCGAGGCAGAAAGGGTATAGAGCAGTCTATGATCCTCGCGTAAGGTTCTATGAATATGCTCCGTCTACACGTTCTGAGCGGATTAAGCAGAAAACCATCAGAGCCGCAAACCTGATCAAAGTATTATGGCGGTTCAAACATATGATGTTTAAACGTGAATACGGCAAATATGGGCTCATAATATTGCCCATCAACTTCGCGATGCTTGTCGTTGTCCCAGTTGCAATACTGGCCTGGCTTGTACTTCTGCTTGCATTGACTTTCTTTGACTTAGGTTTGGGCGCAGTCATCTGGGGTGTTCTGGGATGTGCAGTTGTTTTTTTGTTGGTAGTCTCAAAGAATCTTGTATTCACGTTTTTGGATTTTGAGTACAGTCTGCTTAAGGCATTTTATCAGGTGATTTTTACAAAGAAAACGCACGATAAGATTGATAAGGTTGTTTCAACGAGAAGATCTCAGTAATGCATGCCTTAACCCGAAAGGGAGATGCTGAAATGAAAGTAGTTGTAACAGGAGCTGGAGGTTTCATCGGTTCTCATCTATGTAGGCATTTGAAGAACAAGGGGAACTCGGTCAGGGCTGTAGACACTAAATGGGATGACTACATCACTGGGTATGCCGATCAATACATAACTGCCGACCTTAGAAAGGCAGGTTCTGCTTTGAAGGCAGCCAAGGGAATGAATAGAGTCTACAATTTGGCGGCTAACATGGGAGGAATTGGGTACATCACAAACGTAAAAGCAGAGGTTATGAGGGACAATGTTTTGATAAATGTGAACATGCTGGAAGCCGCAAGGAAAAATAAGGTTGACAGATATTTCTTCAGCTCCTCTGCCTGCGTCTATCCAACTTATAAGCAAGGGTCTCCTGAGGTGACGCCTTTGAAGGAGGATGAAGCTTATCCTGCAGATCCGGATAACGAGTATGGTTGGGAGAAATTGTTTACGGAAAGGCTTTGTATTGACTATATGGCAGATTTCGGCATGAAAGTCAGGATCGCTAGGTTTCACAATATATACGGGCCGGAGGGGACGTATCAGGGAGGGAGAGAGAAGGCTCCGGCGGCTTTGTGTAGAAAGGTTGCTGAGGCGTCAAACCCGGGAACGATAACGATATGGGGAGATGGAAAGCAAACAAGATCATTCTGCTACATTGATGATTGCGTCAGAGGGATTGAGACTTTGATGGAATCTGATTACGCTGAACCCTTGAACATTGGATCCGACAGGTTAGTTACGATAGATGAACTCGCAGATATGATAATAAAGATCTCTGGGAAGGAGATAAGAAAAGTGTATGATCCTGAAAAACCGCAAGGGGTTCGGGGCAGAAACGCAGACCTCACACTTGTGGCAAAGGAGATAGGCTGGAAGCCATCAGTTTCACTGGAAATTGGTCTCGAAAAAACATATCAGTGGATAGAAAAGAAAGTAATTGAAGATCGCGGGAAGGAAATGAAGTCCGGGTCAAGTAGGTCTCTCCAAGTATACGGCTAGAAAAGGGCATGATGTCACGGTTTGCACTACAGATGTCGCACATATAAGCACGCGCGCGAGAATCAAGGAAAGATTTCAACTCATAAATGGTGCAAAGGTATTCTTCTTCCCTAACGCAGCAAGATCATGGGTTTTTCATAAGTCTTGGGATTGTTCAAACGATCGATCGAGATCGATCGATCATCCAAGACATAGTGGATGCTATGATTCTTGCCACGGAGAAGATAGAAGATGGTTCGCCAGTGAATGCTGGTAGAGATGATCGTATTACGATTAATCAGACAGCTGAGTTGATATTTGAAATCGTTGGATGGAGGCCAAGGCGAGTACAACATGATCACTCAAAGCCTCAAGGAGTCGCCTCCAGAGCAGCTGACCTTACTAGGGCAAGAAGAGTTCTTGGGATGGGAACCTAGAGTGTCTTATGCCGGAGGCTTCAAGAAAACTATCGCGTGGTATTTTGCCAACAGAGATGAGAGAAGGGTAAAGACTGATCTTTATAGGCTTCTTATGGAACATTGAGGATTTCGAGCTATCTAGCGTGGGCGCATTAGCTTATGAGAGTTTGCTTCATATCGTTTGAATTCCCCCCACACATTTTAGGTGGCGCTGGAACATATGCTGAAACCTTAGTAAAGGGACTTAGACGTAAAGGCGTAGATGTTTTTGTCATAAGCAAGGGGAACCAACACGATGAACATCAAAGAACATATAGAGTACCTTCGTCCGATTCGCTCTACTGGCGGCGCCTCTTTTTCATAGAACCTGCTATGAGTCTCTTCCACAAATTGAACAGTCGTTTCAAGTTTGACTTGGTTCACTTTAATGAGCCTCATGTCATCCTCGAAAAGCCCAAGCTTCCGACGGTCTGCACACTTCACTCGACACAAGTCAATGAGATCAAGATTAAGCTTGCAAGTGCAAAAACGCTCAAGACAAAAGTAGGCGTAAAAGACCTTATCTTGAAAGGTTCGGTGGGAAGCATTCTTGATGTTTTTGCTGCACATGCTGTAGACAAGATTATCTGTCCATCTTCTAGTCTTGCTGCTCTGATAAAATCTTATTGTCTTGTGGATGAACGCAAGACTCTTGTTATTCCTAATGGCATAGACCTAGAATCATTTAGAAAGGCAAAGTATGAAGATCCAAGTGCTTGCTTGAAAGAGTACGGCTTGGAAGAAGGCAATTACGTACTTTTCATGGGTAGACTCGGGGTTCTGAAGGGAGTACAGTACACGATTGAAGCTTTCAAAGGCATCAGCAGAAAACACCCAAACCTAAGGCTGGTGATCGTCGGAAGAGGAGATTTTGAGGGTTATTTGAGGAATCTTGCCCAAGGAATGGAAAACATAGTTTTTACAGGCTACGTGAGTTCGCTGGAAGTCAGGAAGATACTTTATGAGAACTCTCTATTTGTCGTAGTTCCTTCTCTTTATGAGGCGTTGCCTATGGTGGTGCTAGAAGCCATGGCGTGTAGCAAAGCCGTCATAGCCAGCAATGTAGGCGGTATTCCTCTGTTGGTGAAGAACGGAAAAAACGGGTTTCTTGCAAACCCCGGTGATCCGAAGGATCTTGAAAGACTTATCACTATTCTGTATGAGGATCAGAAACTGAGAGAAAACATGGGCTCCTTAGGCAGAAAATTGGCAGAAAAAGAGTTCTCTGTCGACCGTATGGTCGATCGAACCCTGGCAGTCTATGACTCATTTTTCTGATGTATTTCATACATGCAATATTACTCCATTGAACTTGTGAAATAAAAAGCGCGCATTGTACAGCATACATTGATGAGTGAAAAGGCGTTTTGAATTGGACACCTCCCGCATAGTAAAACTCACAACTCGTGTATTCTTGATCAGTGCAATAGCAGTTTTGATCTGCAACGTTTTAGCTATCTCTAGGGACTATCAAGACAGTTGGGTTTTGGAAGGACTAGAAATTCCTTTCTTGCTATTTGCAGTGGCTTTGGCGTTGACCTTTTTTTCAGAAAAAAGAATTTCGGCGCTTGTTGTTATTGCGATCGTAAGCAGAATTGTGTTTCTGTTGATCCCCAATCTAAAATACGTATGGTTTCAAGGAGTTTATATAGATCAGCATCAGCAATACAACTTAGCTAGCTATGTAGTTGCTACAGGTAGGATCTTACCTGGTCCAATTAGCGCATCATTTACATTTTATGCCCTTTCGCCACTTCTTCACCTCCTTTTTTCCATCTTTTCAATTGTTTTAAATGTGCCAGTCGTAAATTCGATGAAATACGTTCCCGTTTTGTTCTCCCCGATCTATCCACTCATAACATACGCTATTATGAAGAAAATGGAACTTACGCAAGAAAGCAGCATAACCAAGTACGCGTTGTTCCTTTCAGGCATTCCTATTGCGCGCTCGGACTATATTATCGGGGGAATTACATTCGGAATCCTTCTGGCTTTTATAATATTGTTTCTTCTGGTTGCAATTCTTCGGAAAAATGATCGACGGTACTGGTTTGTTTGCCTAATTTTCGTGATTGCATTGGCTGCAGCGCATTCTGCAACGTCAATAATCTTAACAGGGCTTCTCTTGTTGATCCTGACTCTTAAAAGAGTCCCATATTTCCGATCGAAATCTTATCTCCGGGCTTCAGTTGTATTGACGGTAGCATTAGTAAGTCTAACGTGGCTTATGTTCCAAGCATATTTCAATTTCGAAATAATTGTACGGGCTTTTTCCGCTATGGTGCCAACGGGCACAACTCCACCTTCAGACTACATACCGTCAACATTTTTTCAGCTGGCTCGAGTAGAACCATTAGCAGCAGCAGAGACATTCTTGGTTTTTTTTGGTACACATCTTTTCCTTCTGATCCTTGCTCTCGCTGGTCTAGCAATCATGTCAAAAATGAGCAAAACGTTGAATAATGCTTCAAGCTTTCTCATGTTTCTATTGGTATTGACCGTCGCAATTATCATATTAGGAGTCTTTATCAGACTTGGTCCAACTAGGGCACTGCCTTTTGACGAACTTCTGTTTCCGATTTTCTGTGGCACAGCGGTTTTTTACTTGGGCAGGAAAAGAAAATGGATTCGCGCTTTGTTATTCGCGTCAATAATGCTTCTAGCAACTGTCCAGTTTTATGGCTGTCAACCGTTAATCCCGCCAGCAAATCTCATTTATGCGGGACTGCCAGCTAGCGTACCTATAGGGTATGTGAATAACGTAAACTCTATTTTTCAGAGACGGGTAGTAAGTTTTGCCTTAAGTCACGTCGTTGTTGGTGTTGTGGCTTCTGACCCGACTACGTATAATCAGATGTTGGGCGTAGCAGACTTCAGTTTCATGTCATTACATTTCATAAACTACTATCCAATCGACACACAAGAACCTCAGCAAAGATATGATCTATTGATAATTCATGTTCCTGGAAAAGCCGGTATTTTGGAAGAGAAGGCTAATCTTCGTACACCAGATCTAATACTTCAAACTGTATATAATTCAGACGTTGTTTACACGAATGGCGAATCATATATGCTTGCCCACTATCCTCAACCTTAGCTTAGACTTTGTTAGGTTCGAGTGAGGAAAAATGTGATGTTCAAAAACGGACGTGCTGTTTGCATGTATAGCTGAAGGATTTTTTTGGTTGCTTGAACAGCGCGCGCCGCGCGTTTCCGTAGCGCTTGTGTTGATTGCCTTCTTTGCTTTGTCAACCGCATGAGATTGTACGCTATTTCAAGATTAGACGTAAAAGAATAAATAGGAAACGATAGGATATGTTTGAAAAACCATTGAAAAATGCATTCAAAGTTCGAAGAGTCAGAAATCAAAATCTCAGACTACAATGAGGCGTTTGTATGACTGGTAAGGGTAAGAGAGTTTTAGTGACTGGTGGATCAGGTTTTATAGGTTCAAATCTGGTCCGTGAGTTGAGTAAACGCGAGTATGAAGTTTGGCTTTGTGACTTGATGCATTGTGAGAAGGAGCGCTTTGTGCGCTGCGACGTGAGCAAATATCGACAAGTGGAGCGCATGTTCAACGAGCATGACTTTGACTATGTTTACCACGCTGCGGCAGAGTACGGCCGATGGAACGGTGAAGATTATTACGAAAACCTTTGGTTAACAAACGCTTTAGGCACAAAAAACCTTCTCAGAGTGCAGGAACAGAAGAAGTTCCGGATGATCTTCTTTGGAAGTGCCGAAGTATACGGAGACTACGATGGCGTGATGCGGGAAGACGTGATGGACACTATTCCGATAAAGCAGATGAACGATTATGCCATATCGAAGTGGGTTAACGAGTTGCAAATACTCAATTCAGCGGCCATGTTCAAGACGGAATCGGTTCGCGTCCGACTATTCAATGTCTACGGCATTGGCGAGCACTATACGCCCTATCGCGGTTGGATACCGAGGTTCATTTACAAAGCCCTCAGAGACGAACCTTACACTGTTTATCTCGGCCACAAGCGCACGCTCGAATACGTTGAAGACCTCTGCATAGCTCTTGTCAACATAATGGACAACTTCAAACCAGGCGAGGTGTACAATCTCGGCGGAGACACGCAATACGAAATCAAGCATGTCTCCGACTTGATCCTGAAGAACCTAAACAAGGACGATTCAAGAGTCGCGTACAAAGAGGCTGAACCTTTCACGACCAAGATTAAAACTCCGGATGCATCGAAGGCTAAGAGAGACTTGGATTTCAAGTTGACGATTTCGCCTGAAGAGGGCATCAGAAGGACTGTCGAGTGGTTCAAGAAATTGTACGGCAATTAACACGTGCATCTTGGTGATGTAGGCATGGTAAAACGGAAAGTCGAAGATGCATTCGACGGAAAAGCAGTACTTATAACCGGCGGAGCGGGAGCGATAGGGTCTAATCTGGTTCGAAGGTTAAGCGAGTTGGAAACCGAAAAAATAGTGGTGATAGACGATCTTAGTTCGTCTTACGAATGGAATATTCCGGTAAGTACGAAGATTGTGTTCATAAGAGGCAGTGTCCTTGACGATGAAAAGCTGAAATGGGTGTTCAAGGAAAAACCCGATTTTGTTTACCATTTGGCAGCTCATTTCGCCAACCAGAATTCTGTGGATAATCCTGAAACGGATCTGATTGTGAATGGAATGGGTACGCTGAAAGTTCTCGAATATGCACATCTAGCAGGAGTAAAACGTTTTATCTACGCTTCATCCGGTTGCGGCATATATGGTTCAGATTCAAAAATGCCCTTTGAAGAACATGACGTATCAATGAAACTCTACACTCCGTATCAAGTGACGAAGATGCTGGGAGAACTCTACACAAACTATTTCCGCAATTTGTATGGTCTTCCGATCGTGAATGCTAGGCTCTTCAATTCCTACGGTCCAGGAGAGGTTCCAGGAAAATACCGGAATGTCATCCCCAACTTCTTCTGGTGGTCGATGAACAAGCGACCTCTGCCAATCACTGGCAGGGGGAATGAAACAAGAGATTTCACTTTTGTAGGCGACATTGTCAATGGTTTGTTAGCGATGGCTTATTATGATGATGCTGTTGGAGAAGCGTTTAACCTTGCTACAGGCAGGGAGATCCGAATAGAAGACCTTGCAAAATGGATAAACGAACTGACAGGGAACCAAGCAGGAGTAGTTTTCAAGGCTAGAAGGGAGTGGGACAAGAAAAATAGGCTTCTGGCTTCCATCGCGAAGGCCAAGAGAATTCTTGACTACAAGCCTACCATGGACTTCAAAGAGGGTCTAAGGCATGTGCACGCTTGGTTTATAGAGAACCAAGAAAATATACGCGCGTCGTGTAACATCTGATCAGTTGTGCACTCTTTTTGAAATGGACGTGTGACGGAACGAGATTGCGTGGTACGTTCGATGACGTGATCAGAGAAATTCCTCATCTGTCTTTCCTTGTAGTCGTGTCTTCTGTAGGCGGTAGCGCGCGCTTTGACGTCATTAGAGCTGCAGGGTCAAAGGGTACTAGAGATTGTACTAGAAATAGATCAGAAATGCCGTTAGCTGGTGCCATGTCAAACTGATATGTTGGTTCTCCCTGCGTAGAATCCTAAAGTCCTGCTATCTTGTGCGAGTGGTGGTACTCATTCAACAAGAATTCATTTGTCTATGTATGGCGAGTTTGTTTTCATGACTTCAATTGCCTACCGATGAATATTGGGTATCTCTGATGGTCGAACCACAGAATATGACTTGCTGCCATCCATAAAGACTGTGATATGTTCTGCTGAAGACTAGATTGAGTCTCAGACAAAGGTTTATTGATTTTTCAAAGAAAGGAGTTGCATCTAGCATGACGCGGATAAAGCAGACAAAATCGTTTCTTTTCGTCTTAGGCTTTTCATGCCCGTTTCCTGGGGCTGGTTGGAATCGAATTTCGTATTTGGCTAGATACTTCATGGACAGTGGTGTAGCTTGCTCAATTCTCGCAACATTCTTTCCTCTAACTGTAAAACGCGTGCACGCTGATAGAATGAATATATCTGTTGCCAGAAATATTCAGATTTATAACATAATTCCCCAGATCCCCGTGGAAAATCCTTTCCTGATAGTTCTAAACAACCTTGTTGCTTTCGTATTCTCCTTGCCGTTCTGCCTATTCAAAAGGCCTGATCTAATAATCATATCTATTTGGCCAGCAAATCAACTCTTTTGTGCCTTTTGGGTTTCTAAACTCTTAAGAACAAAACTTGTGGTCGACTACAGAGACGAGGTCGAAGAAAACTGGATTTCATCTGGTAAGAAGCCACGATTTCTCTACCGACTTATGAAAAAAGTCGTGACCAAGATCTATCGCGATTCATATCTAATCACACCAACGACGTCTGCAGTTGCTGACAATCTAGCTCAAAAAGGAATCCGTAATATTCACATTGTGGCTGATGGTGTTGACACCACCACATTCAAACGACTTGATAAGGGAAAAATGAGGAGTCGCTTCAACATAGGGAAAGATCGTTTTGTCCTAATCTTCTTGGGATATGTGCCGCCAGCTCAGAACAGAGACTATCGTGTCGATATCATCGTGAGGGCGTTGAGACTTCTCAAAGAAAAGAACCTGAGAAATGAGAGTAAGTACATGCTTATTATAGTTGGTGGGGGTAGAATTGAAGAGTTAATAAAGTACGCTGATGCCTTAGGTGTGAGTGGTATGGTTAGATACATAGGTTCAATAGAGGATCCTGCAGAAGTTGCAAAGGTCATCAATGTTGCAGATGTGGGAATTATTCCCTACGGTGACCTTTCATCATTGAAAAGATCATTTCCGACCAAATTATTCGAGTATACTGCGTGTGGTCTTCCCGTAATAGGAACACTTTATGAAGATTCAATTCTCGCGAGATATTTGAGAGAATACTCCATCGGCATAACAGTTCCACCACTAGATAGCGGGTCTCTTGCTAAAGCCATAGAAGACATAAGCAATACGCTAGTGAATTCATCTGAATTGAACTCGAATGCACTGTCCTTCGCTAGAAAGTACGATAAAGCGAGAATAGCTGAAGAGCTGTTGTCACGCATATTGAAGGACGACTGAATTCTTTTCGATCGATCGATATTTTGTCAACAATTACATTTTCAACTGTCAAGGCATAGGACTAGCACTTGATTGTCCTCAACTATCCTTTATCATTGGAAATGATTTTATTAGGAACCGTATGGATGGCATGTTTGTGCTCGCTGCAGGACCTACAGTAATATCAGACAACATTTTTGTAGACAATAACCAAGCCAACTCAAATCATAATGGACTTACACTAGTCCGATGCCACGACGTAACCGTTAGCGACAACTTATTCACTCACTTTTATGATGTTGGGGGTGGATATAGCAATCACACTTACGACATTTATGTTGACTCAGCCTCTACGAACATAGACATCAAAGACAATACGCTTGCCTGCAATTCACTAGGTGGTGTCTATCTTGGCACCAAACCTTTTTCTGGATTAATAAGAGGAAACACCGGATACGCCTACAGCAATTTCAGACAGTTAGTTCCGTCATTGTCATACTTCACTGTAAACCCTACGAATCTAAATCTGGCAACTGATGGAGATTGGACAACCTCCGCAAATGCAGGTTACACTAATACATCAAACCAAAACGCAACGGTTGGCTATTTCCGTTTTGACTTAGGCTCTCAAAGAACTGTTTTAGTTTCAGCAAGAGCAGGCATGTATGCTAACGACTCAGGCACAGTAAATGGATATTGGGCAGCTGACGATGGAGATGAAACTTTCTATTCAACTTCGATCGATCGAACCTTGCATCTCAAGTAGCGTCATGTCTGAACAAATCAAGAACACTCTCACTGAAGTAATCACCGGAAGATACATAGTTCTGTATTTCCAGTACACCGGAACAAGGCCAATCCAAATCTACATTCGCCCATTTGAATTCGCAGCGTATGATTTTGGATAAGAACATGATTTCAGGAACGCCATGAGAACAGACCCTCTCCTAACGCGGGTGGCTGTTCCTAGATCAATTTGCGAGATATTTTATGTCTCTGGAGGAGTTCTCATCGGTGAGCTCGCCAAGAAAGCCCAACTGAGTAAATCAACCTTGACGAGTATGCTCGATCGTCTCCAAAAAGCAGGATACGTAAGGCGCGTACGTCCCAAAAAAAGATCGAAGAACAATATTGTTGAAGCTCACGGATAAAGATAAGAATCTTCAAAAGGTATACGGCAAGGTTTCAGATGAGATGACGAATGTATTCTACAGGGAGTTCTCTCACGAGGAGATTGACGAATTCGAGGGTTATTTGAAACGAATCCTTGCCAATCTGACTCAAGATCAGACACAAGCGCGCTCTTGAACCTGGAAAAGTTGATTTATGTCAAAGTGGGCAAAAAGTCGTCAAAAAATCTTGCGAACCACTCTTAACAAGGAGGCAAACGGATCTTCACAAAAAATCTTTAATTGCACTTACCCTAAGAAGCAGCCTATAATAGAAAAAAGTGTGAGATCATATGCATCGTCAAAATTACAATAGAAGAACAAAATTTAGCAAACTAACTTCATTAACATTATTGCTGGTCGTATCACTGTCTATTGCGATGCTGTCTACAATAGTCCAACCTGCAAAAGCCACATTAGCATTTAGCAGTGGTTTTGAGGACAATTTTGCAAGCTGGTCGTCGACGAACGGTAACGCAGCAATTGTCAGTAGCCCAGTTTATGGCGGTGCTAAGGCTGCTTCATTTCGTAGCGCATCCGGTGGCGACCAGAATTGTGTCATAAAAGATTTAGGCTCTGATTACTCTCATCTGTACATCTCTGGGTGGTTTAATTTTCCTGTTCTGCCTACTACCGTTCCTTATGATCTTTCAGCTTTGGTTGGGCTAAAATCTTCGTCGTGGCAAAACGCGGCCGGATATTTCAAATTGGCCTATAATCCTGTAAGCCAGAAATACTCCTTTGGTTTATTGAATCCGGCTACAAGTTCTTATGTGCAAAGTGCAGATATGGCGCTGCTGCCCAACACGTGGTATTATCTTACCATTGAGGTTGGGGCGGGCCAAAGTGGCTTGTTAAATTTATGGATTAACAAAGTTGGTACTCAGCCCACTCAGATAATCAGTTTCAGTGGCAACACTGGGAGCGCATTGATTCGTTATGTTTTCATTGGGATGGATTACACTTGGAATTTGCGAGGCTTATCTGGCGGCTTCAGCGTTTACCTCGATGATGTTTCGATTTCGGACAGTTCCCCAACCTCATCGAGCACATTAGCATTTAGCAGTGGTTTTGAGGACAATTTTGCAAGCTGGTCGTCGACGAACGGTAACGCAGCAATTGTCAGTAGCCCAGTTTATGGCGGTGCTAAGGCTGCTTCATTTCGTAGCGCATCCGGTGGCGACCAGAATTGTGTCATAAAAGATTTAGGCTCTGATTACTCTCATCTGTACATCTCTGGGTGGTTTAATTTTCCTGTTCTGCCTACTACCGTTCCTTATGATCTTTCAGCTTTGGTTGGGCTAAAATCTTCGTCGTGGCAAAACGCGGCCGGATATTTCAAATTGGCCTATAATCCTGTAAGCCAGAAATACTCCTTTGGTTTATTGAATCCGGCTACAAGTTCTTATGTGCAAAGTGCAGATATGGCGCTGCTGCCCAACACGTGGTATTATCTTACCATTGAGGTTGGGGCGGGCCAAAGTGGCTTGTTAAATTTATGGATTAACAAAGTTGGTACTCAGCCCACTCAGATAATCAGTTTCAGTGGCAACACTGGGAGCGCATTGATTCGTTATGTTTTCATTGGGATGGATTACACTTGGAATTTGCGAGGCTTATCTGGCGGCTTCAGCGTTTACCTCGATGATGTTTCGATTTCGGACAGTTCCCCAACCTCATCGAGCACCTCACCCCCAGTATCAAGCCTAAAGGTCGGAATCTATGGGGATTCTTGGAACTTCGCCGAATACAGTGCTTCAACAATTGCTTCAACTTTTGACATTACGCAATCTCGTTGGATATCACCCTCCGATACATACAGTCAATATGGAGCCAAAATGAATCAGGTATTAGCTATAAACCCAAACTATAAGCCCTTGGTGTATCGGAACGTGCAAGCTATATACAGCTATTGGACTGATGAGTGGAACTACGCTAAGGACCAACGTTGGCTTCTAAAAGACGCTTACGGCAATTATGTGGCGGGCGCCGAAGGCTTCTCAACAGAATATCAAGTAGACATAACCAACCCATCGTATCAAACGTGGGTGGCTAATAAAATACAATCCTGGCTTGTTCAATATCCGTTTTTTGCAGGAGTCATGGTGGATGGAGGCTTAAAGTATAGCGTGGGCGATTGGACAGGCAGCGCAAACACTCCGATCAATCCAAGAACCGGCGCGCCTTTCACCACTCAGCAGATTCTCGACGGATGCGTTGGAACAATAAACGCAATAACTAACGCTGTCGGCAGTTCCAAATTAGTTGTGGCTAATGGAATGTGGAGCGGCTTTCTCTTAAAAGACGCAGTAGCTGGACCCAACTACAAATACGTATTGTCTCGCACACCTAATCTATCAGGAATAAATAGTGAAGGCTTGTTCTACCAGTCCTACACGACAAATTTCTGGCCAACCGATTGGTGGCAACAATCCGTCGATATGACAGCTTGGATTCAAGATAACTTTCTGTCTGCAGGCAGTAATCGGCAGTTTATTGCCATGGATCCTGTTGAGAATCCTCCTATTCCTGCTGGGATTGCTCCCAAAGATTTGGCCATGTTTGGTTTCTGTTCGTTGATGCTTGGAGTAAAGTATTCTGGTCAAAATAACTTTTGCTTGGGGGATTTGAGTCGTGATTCTGCGATGGTGGCTTTTGCTCAGCAGTTGCGGGGTTTGAATTTGGGTGCTCTTGGGGGAAGTTATTATTCGGTTGGTTCGGGTTCAGGTACGTTGTATGTTCGTGATTTCCAGGCGGGTAGGGTAGTGGTTAATCCGTCGTCTACGCCTTTGTCTTATGTGACTGGGGGGAGCTATAAGTACATGGATGGAAGCTCTGTGGCGGGAACCATAACTGTGAACTCTCATAACGGTGTGGTTCTTCTAAAATAGAGCCAAGCGTTTCCCCAAATTCCTTTTTTTGACAAATTCAACAAAACAGAAATCCGAGATTTCTTTCCTTTTCAAACTGAATTATACTCTAACTTAGCGCGCGTCAGACCATCAAGAAAGGAACACTTCTCACCATCATACAACAAGACTCTTGCGGGTCTTACGGTCTAAGATCTATCACTGTCGTTCCCGCAAACTTATCAAAATACCTTATGAATCTGCTGTCCTTCAGGCGACGCCCTGCGAGTAGATCAAAAGGCAGTATAACAAAAATCTTCCCGAAATTCCTCACTGCAGCGTGATCATAGAACATCCTTTTCCCATCCAGACGAACAACCGTTAACCCCAGAAGTTTCTTTCCAAGGCTCTGACCAGCAAAGCCTTCGAGCAAAGTAGAATAGACCCAAAAAACAAGCACAAAAAGAATGACGTTGATATCCAATCGGAACTCTCCTCCTGTAATTAGCGAGAATACATTGCCTATCAAAGAAGCCACCGTAAACACCGAAAGAACGAGCCCAAAATCTACAAGGAAAGCGTAGGCTCTCTTTCTAATATCGGCAATGGGCATAGAAGAGCCTTTGTTCTGCACACTCAGTTCCCCCGCCCACGATTGCAGGTCCATGACGAGTCGGACAGCGTTTTCACCCATCTTGCTCAATCGATACCTACCAGACGGCGCTTGCTCAACCAAACCCGTCAAATTCCGGATATGAAAACTCAACTTCCCAGTATCAATGCCCAAAGCATTCATCAAATCGGTGAAGGAACACTCAGTCTCTTCATTCAGAGTAAGGAGGATCCCCCTTCTTGTGGGGTGAGAGAGCACTGACAGTATTCTCGTGACGCTTTCTTGGTCAACAGCCATAACGCAAACCTGAGTTAATCATCCAGAGATAGCTGATTATACGCGCCAAAGGGGAGACTTAACTGTTTCGATCGATCGATCGTTGCGGAAAACGTAGAGAAGGCGTGCAAACTGGTTGAAGCTGGATTCGAGTATGTCACAAGCGAATACAGTGACGGCGGAAAAATCTTCAGAAAACGCAAGTAGCAAGCAAAAGATCTCAGGTTTGTTCGTGGTGGGGTCGCTGGGATTTGAATCTAGGACAAATGGAGATGTCTCCCGAAGTCCGTCTTCACATGACCGTTTTCTTTTCTCCAAAACAAGTGTAGGTTAAAACGCTATTTAAGCATGGATAGAAGATTCTTCTATCCTCAAAGTTCAACCAATTAGTCTCATTCATGTTTCTTTCAAGGATTCTTGGCCTTCCTTGTGTCAATTTATTAATTGTTTGGGAGTAGAATTCTACCCCTCAAAATCTAGTATTACAAAGAGGAAAACCAGATAGCAGCACCTACTATTGCCACAATCGTTAGTAACCAGCTAGCCCAATTAATCCTTCCTGCTTTTTCTTCTTTTTCATCATTTCTTGAACTCATTCTAATACACAATCAAGTCAATCTAAACCCATCAAGGTTCAAACCTGGTTACACATCTATTCTAAAGTGTGCTACAAAGGTGATGTTGAGTTGAAATACGATCGATCGAAAGAATATGAATGTATTGAAGTTAAGAACCATAAGGATGTCGGCAAAACGATTGAGGAATGGCAAATGAAGGGTTGGCGTCTACACACCTACACTTGCACTCAATACTCAATTGATGGCGATGTTCATCACCACTTGCTGTTTGAAATAGGCGGGCAGGTTAGACAAGCCAACTCTCAACTTTCCCCTTTTTTTGTCTGAGACGATTTAATAAATCGGCAAGTGGATTTTTGTTTCATTTGATGGAAAAACTTGACGATTCTCGAAAAACCACTCACATTCCGAAATCGAAAACAGGTTTGCAGTGAACCAGATAGAAGGTTTACGTACAGAAGCCTGGCGAAACGTGTTGAAACAGGAAACAAGGAATAGTCCATGCTGTTTCTTGGAAAGAAACCCATTCCTTAGAGAACGAGTCCCCCTTACAAAGGTGAGAGACTCCCTCAAAAAGCCAATTCTTTCTATCGTCTCTTGAGAAACAACTGAAAAAACGGATTGTAGCACGTTTGCAACACGATTTTGTAACAAAAGCCCATGAAAGACCGCAAATTCTAGCTTAGCACGCGACAGCTACAATGCTGGGGTTGAAAGTGTTACTATTCTGCCATTCTGACCATGTCAGTTTCGATCGATCGATTTCTCACCTCACCCAAAGCTCTGTTTTTCCTACTTGCGCAAGATAATGCCAGTATGGCCGTTGATCGTTAATGAATCTGACACCACGTTGCCATCGAACGTTGTATAACTTGCATCTAATCTCACACTGTAAGATGCATCCGTAGGATTGACGAAAACCTTGCCCTTCGAAAAATCTCTAGCATATATGGATGTAGAAGCAATCTTGTAGTAATCACTTGATGGGTTTCCCATATCCAGACCACGCAATCTTTGTGCTAATGTGAGAAGATCTGGATAATCCGAGATTCCTTGACCAAATCCAATGGTGTTCTGTTCAGAGTACTTAACATCCAGCATCATTGAACAGAAACCAAAAATCATCAATTGTTGTCTCGTTGTGCCTGCCGGCAAAGACTGACCATCAACCGGAACCCAACCGTTGAAACGTTTTTCAGGATGACCCGCTAGAAAATTGTCCTGAAGCCAGACAAGCATGTTAAGTGACTGCAGCCATTGTGCTTCCGTCCACCATTCGCTACTGTAGGACCTATAAAATATGCCTTCACTGCCAATGGCACTAAGCTTCGGAACTTTGGACAAAACGTACCTATAGTTAGAACCCGCTATTGAATCAGAAAACACGAATCCACTCCATATTCCGTTGGACAGAACCAATTTTGATGAACCGACTGCATCTATGATTGCATTAAGCACCCCAGCACAACCATCGAGAATCTCTTGGTCTGAAAAGTATGTGCCTGTTCTCGGATTTACTGGTCTGGTATTTCCACCTCCATCGAACTCTTGTGCACTATATTTCAAACTATTGTCAGCCATAACACCGTCAAAAAAAGGATACTCGTCAATCCATGATTTGACTTTGGTACCAATCCACTGTTGATATTCAGGATTTGTAATATCGACCAAGTAGTTTTCAGGCCACTGTGGCTCATGCACGTAGTTGCCGTTAATATCCTTGAGTAGCCAACCTTTGCTGTAAGCCATGTTCCACTCGTCTGTCCAATAATCATAAATGCTCATCACATTCCGGTACACGAGGGCTTTATAGTTTGGATTCAGGGCATGAACCTGATTCATTTTGGCCGTGTAATCCCAATCGGGATGTTGTGACCAATCAGGGCTGCACCAAGATTGACTCATGTCAAAAGCGTTAGCGATAGTCGCCGCATCATATTCTCCGAAGTTCCAAGAGGATGTATATATTCCTATTTTGAAATATGACGTATACTCAATCGTTCCATACGATAACATGGTCTGAGGGCTTTGCGGTGCACCTAGGGCCTGAATGAAAAAAAGGCTCATCAATATAGATGCTGCGGTAAGGAGAGCTTTTTTTATCATGTCCTCGCACACTCTGCTTCTTGGTGTTTGGATTGTTAACCTGCGTCGTATGACATGTGTCTTATTACGTCAGATACACTCCTCCCTAAAAACATTCCTCTCTTCCTGCCCTACAGAAATGCAATACACGGAAGCCCCCGAATCGCCTGTGTTTCAGGGCAATCGGTATGACGAGCGGCAAATTTCTTTATCCAGAAGCATGGAAAAGAGCGAATTCTATTTGGAAACTGAACGGACTTCAGTTTTCAAGGGACACAAAATGTTCATCCAGGGTTTTTATACCAATATGTAATGAGATTTGCATTTGAAGTAGCTTTGATTCTTGTCCTGTGTTGCGACAGCGCGATAAAGATGGAACTTGAGATGCGTATTACTGCAGAAGATCTCGTGTAGCACGCGCAACTATGACGCGTCTGCATCAGTTAGGACAGCACGCGGCTCATAGCCTTTCATCGTTTATTGTTTATGGCTTGAACGTGTAGGCTAAGATCACATTGCTAAAAACATCGTTTGGATGGCCATTGTAATATAGAAGTATCATGTCGCTTGATTCGGACAAATATGGATTAGCCAATTGATCCCCTTCATAAGTTTCGGTTGGACTGATTGCAGGTGCGTGTTGGTGTTCACTCATGAAGCGGAGACTCTCATCTATGAATCCCAAGCAGATTCTCCAGTTCCATCTTCCTCCGAATTCTGCTTCGTATGCAAACAGGTACCCTGCGTCGACTTTTAGCAAGCCTCTGAGCTGCCCATAATTTGAACCGCGATACGCAATGTCTCCGACCACAGTGAATTTTGCCAGAGGGTCGTTCGAGAAACAAAATTTGTATGAAACCGCTGAGTAGCCACCGTAGAAAATGCCCATATAAGTGCCGTATTTCTTCAGGACCATCAAACCTTCGCCTCCATACTCAGGAACAAGTATTGGATTCTGGCTGCTTTCAGTCCAATTACCTTGAGGGAATTCAGATGTTGGACATGATAGTACACCTGAAGCAAACGCAATTTGGCTGCCCATACCGTCGTAATACAGAAGATATCTGCTGTTCTCAGCATCGTAAACGACTGATCGTGGGCGAATGCGTAAGTCTTCCCAACCAGCTCTTGGATCATTTAGAACTTTGCCGATTACTGTCAGATTGTGAAAGTAAATGTCATAACCACGAATAAGGTATATACTGCTGAATTCATATGTTGAACCAGCAGCTAAGAACGCATACACATAGCCATCGTGACCATAGAACATGACAAAATCTTCCATTATACTAACGCCTAAGTCGGCTGCTGAAACAACGACACCGTATTTATTCCAGTGCACCAAATCAGGCTCATTTTGGACCGGTTGAGTAACGCCGTGTATGCTTAGTATTGCAAGCGAAGCCAACACCAGCACAAGCGCAAAAGCTACAACGACAATGTTCTTCCTCTTCATGTTTCTTCGCCTACATATACGTATGTGGAGAGCCGTTTAAAATGTCATATGGAACAAGCTTATAGAAGATTGTTCTATTCACACCTAATTCCTTTTTTTGTAAGGCTAGTATGATGCTTAATAGTCTAATTGCAACTTTCATGTTAATAGTCTAATTGCAACTTTCATGTTAATAGTCTAATTGCAACTTTCATGTTAATAGTCTAATTGCAACTTTCATGTTAATAGTCTAATTGCAACTTTC
>Ga0315279_10000582_pt1 | contig 71361 bp, 89 predicted proteins | sample YL17G06_20_MG_FD_203694 | JGI IMG/M metagenome (GOLD analysis project Ga0315279, IMG submission 203694) | Sediment microbial communities from Yellowstone Lake, YNP, Wyoming, USA - YL17G06_20 | ecosystem: Environmental > Aquatic > Freshwater > Lake > Sediment | place: USA: Wyoming | collected...
GTGAAGCACCATGTTGTTTCGTCTTCATCACTACAATCATCAACTGCTTGAGCACCACCATCTGGACCAACGCTGATTGTTGGTATTGATACATCTTCGCTGAATGTTACTGTAACAGTTGGATCGAGTGATGCAGCATTATATGTTAAACCATCAGAATCAACAATTAAAACTGTTGGAAGTACAGTGTCAACAGCAAAAGTATGAGTTGCATCTGGATCCATTGTATTGCCTGCAAGATCAGCTGCTTCAGTGATTATTATTGTTGTTGGACTTGTTTCAGTAATTGGAGGAACTGTGTAATCAAAGCACCATGTTGTAGCAAATGCATCACCACAGTCAGTTACTGTCTGTGCATCTAAATCAACAAAGATTGTTGGTTGTGAAACATCTTCTAAGAAAGTTACTGTGATAGTATGCGGAGATACTGTACCTGTATTGTAAGTGTCTCCATCAGAATCAACAATTAAAACTGTTGGTTGAGTTTCGTCAAAAGTAACACTGCTTAAATCAGTTGTGGCTGAAACTTGAATGCCATCATTCCCAGCTAAATCTGTAAAGTCTATTGTAAAACCAATAACAGCTTCAGTATCTCCAGTCTGCATTTGCCTTGTGGCAGTCCAAGTGTTCCCGCCTGTGTTAGTAATATCATCTGCTGCGTTTCCGTCTATATTTACAGTAGGTGTTTGGATTGACTCGCTGGATACGAATGTTATTGTAACTGTATCATTAACCTTAGCATAAGTAGGATTGATGTTATCAGATTCGATTGAGACTGAATCTAAAGTTGGTAATACCGCATCAACAGTCATGCTATTGGTATTCACAACATTTCCCAACACTCTCGAAGAAAGGAATATACCAGTATCGCCAAGAGCAAATGTCTTGTCCTCTCCAGAGTCAGACTTCGTGGGGACATTGACTTTCACTTTCTCGCCATCGCTGGCCGTGCCATTAAGTGTCATACTTACAAAAATTCTATTTGTTCCAGCTAAAAGTGCTTGACTTAAACCAGAAATATACCATCCAGAACCTCCGCTGTCATATGCTGTATCAGTTTCTGCTGTTCCTAATAATGTGTCAACTCCCTCTCCCTGAAAGCCAGCAGCTCCGGCATCAAGCCAGAACTCGATACTTGTTGTGTCTTCCAAAGCATTTATTGTAGAATCTGCATGAAGATCTGCTGTAATAGCAGTTAATTTATCCAGATAATAATCATTGTCATCTGCATCAATTAAGATAGAATCTGCTGCCGCATTCCAAGCACCGCCAGGTGCTGCATCAATAGAATCAAGCTTCCATGCTGCAGGTGAAGCTCCTGCTGCCGATGTTATTACAGTTCCTGCACTTGGATTTGCTCCTGCAATTGGTGTATCTGCTGCAGCTGAATATGTGAGTGATCCAGCAACATTTTCCAAGTACAAATCTTCTCCTTGGCCGAAAGCACCTCCACCACCATCAACGAATGCCCAACCCTGTCCGTTTATTGGGTCGCCATAATCATTAGCTTCAACAGGCACTCCTAACAATATATTAGCCGCGTCATCTGCTAGATTATAAACGCATGCACCGTTATTGTCAATAAAAACTATAGTTGGAGTTGTTGCGCTGTTTGTACAAAGTTTGTCTGCTGTTTCTACAGCTGTCAATGCATCTCCTGCACTATGAGCAGCGCAAGCACCTGCAGTAGCTGTTGCAGTGCCATCACAGTCAATTACAGTATCCACAGCACTTGTATAAACATTGTCATTATCATCATCAGTCCCGAGCCAGTCTGCCGCTGCGTTCCATGTTCCGCCGCCAACTGCATCATAATAATGAATAGTTGTCCAATCGCCATCAATGTCATCGACAGTCGCTGTACCGCCAGTAGGCGTTTGTCCACCAAGCACGCTGTCGCTTCCAACAATCAGATTGAAATCCATGACAAGAAAGTCTGTTTCATCAGTAGCAATCGTCTGTGCGGGAGCGTTGTTGTTTGACGTGGTTGTTGCTGCTAAAACTGGTATGACGTAATTAACAAATAAAAATCCAAATAAAAATATTGATAAAACAACAGCACTCCACTTACCAAATTTAACAAAACTCTTCTTATTTTGCAAAAAATTCTTCCAAGTATTTAATCTCTCTGTACTCATTCTAAAAAAACTTCTGTTTAATAGTAAATAAAGCTTACTGCTACTGTTTTCAGACTGATTTTTATGCGAACTTTATTTTTTATGACAAAAAAATTTAAATTACAGCAAACTCTTCTTTTACAAAGGACAAAAATAATATATATGTCAGAAAAAGCACTCATAGAAGCTGCTCTTTTTGTTTCAGACAAACCATTGACTTTAGAAAAAATAGCAGCAATGGTAAAAATGGATGCAGATGAAGTAAAAACATATATAATTAGGCTGCAGACAGACTACAGAATTGAAGATAGAGGATTCGAATTAGTACAAACTCCTGAAGGATACGAACTTAGAGTGAAGCAGCAATACAGAGAGCAGGTTGCAAAGTTAGCTCCGTTCGCAGACTTGAGTGAAGGAATGATGCGTACGCTAGCTATAATCGCAGCAAAGCAGCCAGTCAAGCAGAGTCTTATTGTGAAATATCAAGGAAACAAAACTTACGGCTACATTGCGAATCTTGAAGCAAAGGGATTGATAAAAGCTGAAAAATATTCGCGAACGAAAATCTGCACTACAACTCCTGAGTTTGAAAAATATTTTGGAACTTCTTCTGAGCAGATCAAGGCGATGTTGGGGAAGAAGTCTTAGCTTTAGTTGAATCATCAATTGCAAACATTGTCGTAGTATTTCGTACATTTCCATATTTTCTTATTTTCGGAATAGCATATTTGATATCGTCAATGCTAGGAGCTTCCATTGCTACAATAATGTCATAAACTCCATAAAGTTCACTAACATCGTTGATTTTTACATTTCCGAGTGAAAGGTTTCTAATGTGTTTGACTACATCAGATTCAAAGCCAATTTCTGTGTTTATTAACATATAGGCTTTTGTCATTTTTCCACAATAAATTATTTTTATGATAAAGATTTAAACATTTCAGCAGAGAAAACTTAATTCTTAGAATACAAAATAGTTTTATGCCTTCCAAGAAATGGTATGAGAGATACTACTGGTTCATCAGCAGCAACGGGCTTCTTGTATTCGCTGGAAAAAATTTGCGCAACAACAGAACAATTTTCAAAAGATACTGCAAGCCGGAAGATCTAATTCTTTCATCAGAATCAAAAGACTCGCCACTAGTTGTAATTCAAACAAAAAAAATAAGTCCAATCCCTGCAGAAACAATTTATGAGGCAGCAGAACTTGTTGTAAATTATTCTGAAATTTGGAAAAACAAAATTGAAAATTTTTCCGTGTTCTATGTGAAACCGGAGCAAGTTGTTGTAAATGAAAAAGTAGAAATAAGCGGAGAAAGGAAATTTCTTGAAAAAATAAAACCAAGACTAGCAATAGGAATACTGCAAGAAAAAGTTTTTAATGCAAAATTAATTTTCGGCCCGCCGACTGCGGTAAAAAGTCAAACACCATACATGCTGACAATAATACCAGGAGACATACAGGGAGAAAATTTGTCCCAAGAAATAAAAAAACTGCTCTTGCAAAAAGTCCCTCCAGAAATCTACCAACAGACAGAATTAATAGAAACAAAAGAAATACAAAAAATAATTCCTTTCAGCAAAGCGGATTTAGTGAGATAGGTACTTCTTAATTCAAAAGAAATAATAATTAAATGACTTTTGTAACAAAATTCGACGGAAGGAAAGAAAATTTCCAGAAGCAGAAAGTCTTTGAAACATCACTCAGAATGGGCCTTTCGAAGGAAGATGCAAAAGAAGTTGCAGATAAAATTGAGTCAAAAGTTTACGATGGAATACAGACAAAGAAAATTCTGCAGATGATTTTCGACTTTGCAAAGGAGTACAAACCAGAAATCAGGCAGAGGATTGATCTGCGACAGGCCATCAGTCTTCTTCGCTCAAAGCCGGACTTCGAAACTTTTGTGACGCTGCTGTTGAAGGAAGAGGGCTACAGCGTAGTGCACAATCAGATTATTTCTGGGAATTGTGTTAATCATGAAATTGATGATGTTGCAAAAAAAGGAAACGAAACAATTTACGCTGAAGTGAAGCATCACATCCAATATCACACATTCACAGGAGTCGGAGTTTTTCTCGAAGTACAAGCGACTTTCGAAGATCTTGTCGAAGGGTTTGAAAATAAAAAAAACAAATACAATTTTTCAAAGGCGCTCGTGATACTGAACACGAAACTTTCTGAGCATGCGAGAGTCTATGCAAAATGCAGAGATATTGATTTTATTGCTTGGAAGGATCCTATTGACAACGGACTGGAAAAAAGAATTGAGGAATACAAATTCTATCCGATCACTCTTCTGAAAAATATTGATTCGAAGACCGAAGCTCAGCTGGGAGACGCAGGAATTGTTCTGCTCAAGCAGCTTGTTAAAATGAATCCGAAGGAAATTTCTAAAATGACGAAAATTTCTGCGAACAGAATTTCTGATTTGGCGAACAAAGCGAGAAAACTTTTGTCGTGAACTTTCCGTAACCTTTATATTCAGCCCAGCATCAATTTAATTTGAGAATTCTATGAGAACAATGTTAATCGGCACAATTGTTTTGGTTGTTGTTTTGCTAGCAATAGGAGTATTTTATTTCTATCCTATGATTAATCAATCTGGCAATCAGGGTTCGACTACGACATCCTCAACATCTTCCCCACCTTCAGGTACAGGAAGAGTTGTCTTCGCGATCAGCGATGCAAAACCGAACATGAATTCGATCACAAGCATTGTGATAACTGTTGATTCTGTTCAGATTCACAGCTCATCGCAAGGATGGGTCACTGTTTCTTCGACTGCGAAAAATTATGATTTGATACAAATAAAGAATCAGGGAACTGCTGCGCTAGTTGCGGACACGACTTTGAATTCCGGTGATTATGATCAAGTAAGACTTCATATTTCAAATGCGACTGTCACTGATGCCAGCGGAACAAGCGACGCCAAGCTTCCTTCCGGCGAAATAAAATTCAATTCATTGACAACAGTGACTTCGGATAAAATAACCACTCTCGATTTTGATTTTCTGGCAAACGAAACATTGCATGTGACTGGAAATGGAAAGTATATTCTTGCTCCTGTTATTCACTTCCAAAGCAAACAGAGCGCGATTGTCAACATAACTGGCAACAATGTAGACATAAGAGGGGGAAATAGCATTAGTGATACAAAAGTTGGAATGAATGCGAGCGGAAATGTAGGAGTCGGTCTGAAAATTGATGATAATGCAGTTCTTTCTATTGACAGCAGCGGGAACATAAAAGTTGGAAGCTAGAAATAAAATTTTTGGCAACATTTCTTTAATCTTGCAGTAAAAGCTAACTTTAAATAACCATATTAATATCATATTAATATGGTAAAAGCAATAGTCGAAATTGAAGAGGAAGCAAACAAGATTCTAAATCACCTTAAGGCAGAGTATGGACTTAAAGACAAATCTCAAGCTATTAATTTCATGGCACATGAATTTAAGAAATTTGTCAGAATCGAGCCTGAAGTTAGGCCTGAGTACATCAAAAAATTGGAAAAAATCCATAAAGGTAGGCATATAAAAATAGGATCTGCCGAAGATTTCAAAAAGCGTTACGGATTGAAATAAAATGTACTCAATAGAGAACAGTCCTAAGATAGATTTGATATTTAAAAAACTTGCCAAGAAAAATCCCAGACAGCTTGAGATAATTGCAAAGAAACTTCCAGACATAGTTAAAAATCCTCATAGATTCAAGCCTCTTGGCAACATTATGAAGGGTTTTAGAAGAGTTCATTTTGGGCATTACGTTTTGACATTTTCAATTGACGAGAAGAACAAAATAGTTATGCTTGAAGACTATGATCATCATGACAATATTTACAGAAAATGAGAATAGTGTTTAAAATTTAGAAGATTTTATTTACAGCTGTATTTTTTATACTATGTAAAATACTGCTCCCAACGGGCACAGCATCAAAATTTGCGGGATTTTTTATTTATAAAAATTTAGAATTATGAAATTATTTTTTCTTACCCTTGGCCAGTCTTATCAATTTTCTAACTTTAGAAGCCTTGCTTTTGTTGCTTGGCCTTCTTCCGTTGTATTTTACTTTCTTGGATTTTGATTTCTTTGCCGGTTTTTTCTTAGTCATATTTCATCCCCTTTGAAAAGCAATGCGGACTGACAACTGGACCCGGTGAAAGAGTTCCTTGATCATATCGAAATCGAACTTAACCTATCGACTGTGTCTAAAGGTGATCTCCTTCGCATCATAGCAATACTTAACAAGCGCAGGTTTCATATGCCGAGTTATAGTCCAGACGACATATTGATAGCCGAACACTTGACAGAGGCTGCCATGAACGCATCCTTTCCAGGACAACCGGATTGTCCTGTCAGTTTATTATTTATTCGTAAAGATAACCCATAAACATAATCTACTACTTTACAGTTGTAAAAAGGTGCTCCAAACGGGCACAACATTCAACTGAAACTTTTAGTGGGTTTTTTTATTTTATCCCTCTCTCTAAAATAATAAAATTAATAATAATATTAATTCTGATTTTAGAGCACAATGACAAACTTAAATCCTTAAATATCTTACTAAAAGACTATGTCAGAAACTATTAAAAAAATGCTTTACCAACATGTTGAAAAAGACCTTTCTCTCTATTTAGATGCTCTACATTACTTCGAGCAAAACGAACATTTTATTTATCCTTTAGAGCGAGGAGGTTTGCAGAGAGATGAAAATCTTAGGAGCAGAATGGATGTTCTTCATCGCATTGGATTAGTTAGAATTGAGGATGTTTCTAGCTGGTTATTTACAAACGATGCCAAAGACATACGTGTTTATGAACTAAATGATGAAGGCAGGAAAATTTTTGTGGAAGCATTTAATGCTGAACCAAAAATGTGTGGTCATAGTCATTGGGCTACACCAGGTTAAGTTTATTCCCCTAAATTCGATTCCCGAGTATTTATTAAAGATTTGAGTTTTCAAAAAAAATCCAATTTTTTCCAGAAAATTAGGAAAATTCTGCTCCCAACGGGATTTGAATTAAAAAATTATTTACTGCTTAACTATTGCTTCGTCTTGAGAAATTGTGTTAATTGTTTTTGGTTCAGTAACTTTTGGCACAGTTTCAATTTGCTTTTTCATCTCTTCAGGCTTTTTTCTTTTTGAATAGAAGCTGTAAGTTGAAACAAAGTACCAAATAAGAATCAGAATCACAATTGCAATTATTATTGTTAGCACTGTGTTCTTCTGGACGAAAGTAATCAAAGCTGTTGTTGAAAATTGAGGAGCTTTGGGTTGAGATATTGAAGTAGGAACTAGATATGGTCCTGCTTTTGTTATGTTGAGAATTGTTTGCTGATATGGGTAAGTCAAAACTACTGCCAAGTTTCCTGCTGTCGAAGTTGGGATAGCTGAAAAGACTAGTGGGACTGAAGAGCCTGCTGGAACTAGAACTGACTGTGGAGCTGTAAGCGTCCAGTCTGCCGGACCTTGTAATGAAATATTTACAGTCTGGTTAGCTGTTCCTGAATTGACTACGTCAAAAGAAATGTTGAATGGTTTGAATTCCTCAACGCTTTCCGGAACAATAATTTGCGAAATCGAAACAACTCCCTGCGTTTCAGTAACGTTTGATGGGGTTGCTGCTCCACTGACTTTCAAAATGAAAATTGATGTGTTGTGAACATATCTTGAACTTTGGAATTCCTGACCGGTTACATTGAAAGCATAAACGCCTGCGATCGCATCAGAAGGAACATTTATTATGATGTTGAAAGGAACTGGAACTCTGTAAACTCCGTTGACAGGATCCCATGCTCGTATTGTCATCATATCTTCCCAATAATTTGGAGTGAATGTGACGTTGTAGCTAGAAGGAACACCGCTGTAAGTCAAATTAAATTGATGCTCCCAATAAAATCCGATATTCAAAATAGAACCGTTGACGACAATAGTCTGTCCGGAATTTACATCTACTTCCTGCGGAGTGTTGACTATGAATCCGCGGAAAGGAGTGATAGAAGTTGCAACATAAGAAAGACTGAATATCGTTCCTAATATTACTGTTAAAAACAAAATATTTTTTGTTTCCACTTCTAAAACCTAAAATTATTACCTATCTTAAAAGATTTAAGAGAATATGGAACTTAAATAGAAAATTCTTGAATACTAAAAATACTGCTTAGATTTTTTTTCTACAATTAGCAAAATTTACTTTAATGGTTTTGAACCCACAAAAACGAATTCTTTATCAATAAAAGTCCAAGCATTCTTTCTTCCAGTTGCTCTATCGCCGTGATGCCGAGATTTTGATAATTGAACATGTTTTTCTAAATCAACGTGACCAGCTTCAAGAACAATTTTCTCTCCCGCTATCTCATCTCCAAAGGAGATTCCTTTCATTTGATTTTTCCTTCCTTATGCAATTCTTTGAAAACATCGACAACTATCACAGGATCAATTCTCAAATCATTCATGACATTTTCCATCCAAACTTTACCTTTTCTATGTTCTAAATATTCTATTATTTCTTCCTTTGCTCTGCGACGTGGAAGTTTTCTGACCATAGTAATTAATAGAATTATAGAATTAGATATTAAAATTCATAACCTCTTTTAGTGCATAATTACGAGAATTAAGAAACTACAAATTGCTTAGAATACCATTTCCAATCTTGAACTATTCAAAACAAATTTAAAAGTTTTTGAACATTTCAGTTGATTGTAAGATTTAAATATAGGTACTACGTAGTACTTTTTATGAAAGAGATAAAGGTTACACGAAAATATCAGATAACAATACCAAGTGAGATTAGGAAAAGTCTTGGTGTAAAAATTGGTGAAAAATATCCAATCAAGCGTGTCAAAAATAAAATTATTATTGAAACTAAAAAACACGTAGAAAGACCTTCTGACTATCTGTGGTCGATATCAAAAAAGCAAATTAATCGCAATGCAGTCAATCTAGTTAAAAATTCTAGAGAAAAGATGAGATAAGATATTAATGCAAAGAGTCTATATTGACACAAATATTTTTGACTACGTTGTTCTGAGGCACCCAACTTATGGAAAAGCGTGCAAAGAAATTTTAGATGACATAGGAAGTTTTTTAGATGTTGCATGCTCTCTCCAAGTTCCAGTTGAAATTCTAGGATCACTATCTGAAATTGACAAAAATATAGCATTCAAAGCATTGGTTGGATTTTTCTCTTTCAGAATAAAGCTTGTTGAAATTTCTGAAAAAATTTTGCTTGATGCTGGAAAAATTTCTTTTAAAACTGGAATAAATGGGTATGATGCTGTTCACGTAGCAACAATGAAAGAAGAAAATATAAAAACAATTATTACGGAAAATTATTCTGATTTTAAAAAAATAAAGGGAATAAAAATAATTAGGCCTCTAGATTATAGTAGAAAAAAATAAAATAATCCTTAAGCAAAACCTTAGAATACCATTTCCAATCTCGGGACTGTTGGAGGGATGTTGACAAGTTCTTCAAGGCTTTCGATCAATTTCTTTCCCTTGAGAGTGACAAGATAAGTCTTTCCCCTCTTTGCGACGTACTTGAATTTCAAAAGAATTTCGAGATGTTTGTAAATTTCCGAAGAGCCAATTTTTATTTCGACTTTTCTGAAACCTTTTTCGATGTTAGTGTAGCTCATCGGTTTCCCGTTTATGAACATCAATAAAAGCGTTCTTTTCCCGCTTCCGAGAACTGTGCTGACTTCGAGCAGCTGTTCGATATCTGTCATCATAGTAATTACCTACCAGTAATTAAAACTATTTAAACCTTTTGTTAACCGAATCTGGATTTTCTTTCCCATTTTTCGTATGCATTGTTTCTTGAAGGACTCGATGCAACGCCCGGGATTATTTTTTTGATTTTGAAATTGTTTCTTTGATTTGGTTTTGGAGTTACTGAACCTAAAGAGGACTTTATTCCCTTTGGCCAAACATATTTTGAAAACGATTCAACTGTTCTGAATTTGTAATAAAGTGCGAATATCACTGCAGCTGCGATTATTGTTGGGATTGCGATTGTTGGATTTTCAAAAACAGTAACTAATGCTCCTGTTATGCTTGCTAATGGATTTGGAGTTGATTTTGCGCTTACTGGAACTGGGTATGAAAATTCTTTTGCTGTTCCGTTTGCTGAAAATGTTCCTGAAAAAGTAAGATTTCCTGCTGTCAATGACGGAGTGATTTCGAATGCTAAAGTTGCTTGCTGATTTGGTATAATGTCAACTGAAGCTGTTGATGAAGATGCAGTCCATCCTTCTGGCAAAGTGAGATTAATATCCAGAGTTCCTGGAACATTTCCTTTGTTGATAATTGTCAAATTAGCTAGAGATGTGACGCCTTGGACAAAATCAGGAATTTCTATGCTTGTTATTCCGTAGTCTACAACAACAGGCTGTTCTATAACATGAATTGGAATTCTTCTTACTGTTTCAGCTGTCTCATAGCTCAAGCTTCTTACGTCAAGATAATAATTTCCCAGTGTTGATGGAGTATGAATTGTGACTGTGTATGTTTTTGACTGACCTGCTGAAAGATCGAAAGTTCCTGATGGATTCATTGATGCTGTGAAAGCGTTTCCTTCTGGAACTATTGATATTTTTGTTGCATGAATATCTGTATTTCCATCATTCTTTGCGATTATTGTGAATGTGTGATCTGTGTTTACAAAATCTGAAATTGAGTCTGGAGTTACAATATCAAAAATTGTGTAGTAAGAAGTACTAGTTGAACTTCCTGAAGAACCTGAACTTGAAATGATGGAAGTTGTTTGTGTGATAGTTGTTGATGATGCTGGTCTATTGATTGTTATAGGAATGCTAGTTGAATTTGTTCCGCCATATTGGTCTGAAATTGAAGCAATGAAATTCGCTGAACTTGAACCGGGAGTCAAAGTTTGTGGAATTAAAATATTTCCAACACAGCTATCGATTGTCTGGTTGTATGGCAAAGAACCAACTATATCCTGATCAATATTGAAAGTGCATTGAGAAGTGCTTTGAAGACGACGTGATGTGGCTGAAACATTTACAAAAACATTTTGACCCATTTGAAGTGCTGCACCATTTGATGGAGAATAAATTTTTATTATTATTGGGACAAAATCTGCAATTGTATTGATTACATTAGACCACTGACTTCTTAAATTAACAAAATCAATTGCTCGCACTCTTATAAAATATGGATTGCCGTCCTGAAGTCTGCTGTATGTGTAAGATAAAGATGGAGTTGTTGTATCAACGATTATTTGTGTAAAGTCAGAAGTTGATGATATTTGGATTTCGTAACTCTGAACTCCATTTGCTCCACTTGAAGCAGTCCATGTATATGTTGCTGTACCAGTAGTTGCCATTGATGGACCTGAAAGAACTGGAACTGATGGAGGGGAGTAATTTATATTTGTCAACCAGTTAACAGCATTTTCAAAAATAGTTACAGTGTCACTTGTCCAGTATGCTGGATATGATATTCCGAAAAATATTGCAGCTGAATTTGCGCTTATGGATTTTCCGTTTGCGAGAATTGTATTTGGAGCTACATAACCAATTCCACCGTCTCCTTGCGAGTCAACATAGGCAACAAAAGTGAAATTGCTGCTTCCTTTCTGTATGTCTGTCATGTCAAGTCCGGTTTGATTGTGTACGTAAACTCTTTGATTCAATTGATAGCCAGCAGTTATCGGATGATTGCTTGTCGCAATAATAATTGATTGTACAGAACCACTTCGCATATCACTTACTCCGCTCGTCGGGGACCATCCCCACGAATAAAGATTGTAATAATCAAGAGCAATGGTTGGAACGCTATTCACTGGAAGATTTTGCGCAAAAGAAGATGGCAAAGGAGTTCCGCTAGCTGGCCTTCCTGCAACAACCATTAAATTAAAATTATTCAAATTCACATTCGAATTCTTATCAACAAGAGTTACTGTGTTATTCATTGAAGTAAGAATGTCGTAAAGAGGCTGTTCATGAATAGGATCGAGACTAGATACATTTGTAACAATAAGTGCAACATTTTTTGCTGAAACGACTGAGAAATTAAGCAGTAAGAAAAGTGAAATTGAAAATGCTGAAAAGATTATTTTGCTATTCATTTTCTACCCCTCGCTTTAGATTTTTTTCTCATAACAAGAAAGGAAACTGCAATAATTACTGCAACAACACCAATAGCAGCAAGAACCAGGTAATAAGAGTCGCTTTGATTTACAATTATTGTGATTTCATCTTGATAGGCAACAGTTGGCTTGTCTGGACCTGCTGTGAATATAGCAGTCACAGAACCTTGATAGACTCCAGCTGATGTTGGTTTTATTGTATATTCAAGTGTTTCTGTTTGGTTTGGTTGAAGTAAAAAGTTTGTCTCTGATAAGCTCATAACCGATGAAATATTTTGATCAGGCTGCAGTGATACGTTGAGCGTGAAATTATAAGTATTTCCTATCTGAAATGTTCCCTGATACAGAGTAGGAAATAGAGGCTGATAATTCAATCTTACGATTCCAAGTTTTGCTGGTTTTATTGTCACATCAGCTAAAACAGTGCTGCTGAATAGAAGCAAGCTTGCAAAAAAGATAGTTGCGAAGACTATTTTTGTTTGCATATTAATCAGCAGTTTTGTAATTACTCTATAGAAGTTAAAGATTTAAAACTGAATTGACTTTTTTCCTACAGAATAGTAAATTTGTGTAATAACTGCAGTAACTAAACTTTCTATCAAACAGAAAATTCCAAGGATAAATGTTTTGCAGATGAAAAAATTACCATGACAGCTTCTGATTCTCAAGATCAAAAAATTTTGGAAAATTTTCGAAGTAAATCATGTGATGATGCGTTGAGCGCATACGTGCATGAAAAAGATGGAAAAGTCGGCGCAGATTGGCGAGGGATTTTAGAATTAGAAAAAGGTGCAGACCATCGTATCAAAATTCAATATCGAAATTTAACAGATTACTTGACAGTGATCGAAATTCTTTCTGCCGAATCAAATGGAAATTGGCAATTGTCATCTCCTTATGCGGAAAATGTAAATTCAAGGTTATTCAATCCGTCACGCTATTTCACCAGAGGGTCAGATGCAAACGATTGCAGTCATGCACTTCATTCAATGACAGGAATTCCAATTTTTGTTGACAAGAATTCAGGATATAAGTAGTTTATTTCTTCTTCAGATCGTAAAGATTGACAAGAACTTCGACATCCAGCTTTTTACCGCAGTGAGGGCAAACAACATCATCAATTGTTTCAAGACGATTTTTCATAAGCTCTATTTAAATTATTTGCTTTCATAGAATTAAAAGTTAATTAATATTTGGTAGTAAATTCTAAAAATTTCGTTTAAACGGTAGATGGTTCTTATTCTTTAATAAGCGTGAAAAATTCCCATTTCATAAATCATTCTTTTCAACATTTCTTCATCCCAAAACCCACTAGCATCCATTAATCTGCCTGACTGAAAATATTCTGCCTTCCACATTCTAGGACCAACTTTCACTGCGATTAATTTTTCATTTCTACCTCTTTCGAAAATTTTTCTTGTAGGATTACTCTCAACTAGATTCCATTTTGCTCGTTTTTTCAAATCTTCAGCTACGGCGAGCCAAGGTAATTTTGGGAAATGATTTTTTCTTTTTGTTTTCGCAGGCATAATAACCTAATTTTATAGGAGTAATTGATACAAATAAACTTTTGCCATTATTTATAGTGAAAGCTGCAGTTCAGTATTCTTCTTTCCTTTTACTTTCTTTATTCTTCTAGTTGGAAATGTATGATATGATCTTCTGAATGGATTGATTCTGGAGAATGAATAATTGCTTTTGATGAAAGGAATAGCAACAACCGAAGCAACAATTATTACAGCGACAATCAGCACTGGACTGAATTGACCAGTCAAGCCAAGTAATCCTGATATAGGCGGTAAGGTAGTTGTTTCACTAGCTGAAGATGAAGTAGTACTATTTTTTTTGATAATTAAAACTGTTGTCGTACTTGTTGGAGCTGAAGTTGTTGTAGTTGTAACAGGTGGAATGAATGCTGCGCCACCGCCTCCTCCGCCATCAGATGAAACTGGAGCAGGGTTGCTTGCTGGTGGGTTACTTGTTGAAGTTGTTGATGTAATTGTTGAAGTGGTTGTTGTAGTTTGCGAAGTTGTTCCTCCGCTACCAGAACCAACTGCATAGACTGAAAAATGATTGATGTTCAATAAAACAAACTTGTTAGCTGAATCGACGTTAACTGTCTGTGCAACCCATCCATCAGAGCAAGTGTTACTTGCAATAACATAACTTGCACATCTGTAAACTGTGATATTATTGTAATTGATTCCGCTAATGTCAGCCAGATTTATTTTCAAAAGTATGCTGTTGAAGGAAAAAGTTGTTGGAAGTTCTACTTTGTATACTCTATAAACAGTCACACCAGGAATTTGCGCATTGCTGCTTTGAATTGGAGTAACTAACATTTGCGAAGAAGCTCCATTCAGATTTGTAAGATTCAAGCCATTCACACGAACGTCCAAATTGCTGTTGTAAGTAAATTCAAGGTCAACTAAGGATGATGGGGAAAATAGATAGCTAGGGCTTGTCACTTGAGTGCTGTTCAAGAATTCTCCGCCAACATTGTCATACAGTGTTATGTTTAGAGTTTGATATTGATTGAAAATTTCATCCTTTCCGTATAATCTAAAAGTAATATTTGCCGGGTTGTCTATTGATATTGGCGCTGATGTTGATGTAGTTGTACTTGAAGGCATTCCTATTGTAATTGTTGCACCTACTCCAGTTTCAATTGGATCGGTTGCAAGTACTGCGCCAATGATTAATCCTAGCGTTAGCAAAGAAAATAACAAAGCAATTTCTGATTTCATATTAAATTACGTGTTGCGAACAATAATTTAAAGCTTTTTTTCATTTTTTCTATTTTGTAGTAAGTCAAATTTCTATTTGATAGTAATTTTTTCTATTTGGTAGAAAAAAGAAAAAGAAATTAAAAAAAATTACTTCCGCGCGCCAAATCCTGACCAGTAAAAAAATTCAGTAAAAAAAATTATATAGAACAAGAACTACAGAATGTTCAATTGCCTCAATTTGGTTTTCATATCTTTTACATTTCCACCAAAACTGATCATCTGAGAAACTTCATCGACTATCTTCCTTTTCTTTAATGTAAATTTTTCTTGAACTGCAATATCCCAAACATATTTTGTTTCCATATTTATCACAAAAATAAAAAGTTCGGGAAAAGAAAATTCCCCGAAGTTAATCTTATCCGGTACTAAGCAATTGATTTGCCATATAAACTGCTTTGTGAACGGCTGGTATGGACTACTGTTCTAGATGCAAAGCCTTTAAAAAATTTGCTGTTTATCAGTATAATGGATAAAAATGGTGTTTAATCTAATTCCAGTAATTTCGCAATTCCCTCTGACAACTTTAGTGCCAGAATGGTTTTATTTATTTTCAGGATTAATTTATTTTGCTGTTGCAGCCATTAGTTTTTTCATCAGCTACTTTTCCTTCAGACTTTTCAATGTAACTTCATCAAAATCTCATTCAGTTCTTTCTTTGTCATTTCTTCTTATTGGAATTGCATTTGGAATGCTTTCATTTGTCAGCTTGTATACATACCAAAATTCGGCAGCATTGAATCCGAACATTTTTAATTTGAACGAAAATACATACAACATTTACTACATCTTCGCGCTGGCTGCATACATTCTGTTGACAATGATTAATCTTCCAAAAAAGAAAAGCGAGTTTTTCGTTTTCGTCCCTCTTTGGTTCATAAGCTCTCCTGGATTTCTTGCAACTGCAATTTTATTTTTGTTTTACATTTCAGCAAGAAGTGTGATGAATTTCTTCAAAGTAAAAACAGAAGATGCATTCTTAGTAATGTTTGCATTTCTGATGATAACATTATTCCACATATTTCTTTTGCTCATGCCATTTGGAATTGAACTGTATCTAGCTGCTCATGCTTTCTTGATAGTTGGATTTCTTTCACTGCTAGCAATGCTTATCCGGGTGACAAGAAAATGATAGAGGGAAAAAAAATCGAAAGGAGAACGAAAGCAGATATTTTTTTTGACATTCTGCGAATCGTTCAGCAGGATCAAGGAAAGACGAAGACTACGAGAATTCTTTATGGAGCAAATCTTTCTTATGCGAGATTGAAAAAATATCTTGATTATCTTATTCAAAATGGATTTTTGGAAAAAGTTGAGAAAGAAGCGATTTATTTTGTAATTACTGAAAAAGGTCTTCAGTTCATTCAGGAATTTAGAAAAGTGAAAAGATTTTCAGAAGCATTCGGAATTACAATTTAATTTTTAACAATTTAATTTTTACTGATTATAAAATGCATTCAAAGTGCATGCTTGCGCATAATTTGGATAACAGTTAATTGCATTGTAAGGAGCTGTTGATCCTGCATTGACTAAAATTGTCTTTGCAACATTTTTGCATGTTGCTACAAGATTACAATATACTGCATTCAATGGACATGGAGTGTTTGCATAAACATTACTTCCACGAGGAGGACAGGAATAGCTGTTTGAATAAATTTGATTTCCATTTGTTGTCCAGACTACTGATTGCGGAGACGGAGTTGTGGTTGTTGTTGATGAAGTTGAAGTTGATGAAGTTGAAGTAGTTGTTTGCGAAGTTGTAGTTGTTGTTGAAGTTGTCAAAGCTGTTATGAATGCGATGAGCTGGCAATTGAAAGCTTTCTGCGGATAACAGTTAATTGCATTTGAAGAACCAAATGAACCAGGACTAATTGTAGTTGTCTTTGTACTTATTCCGCATAGAGCGCTCATCAGACAGTAAGCTGCATTTGATGGACATTTTGTATTCGAATAAGTGTTTGCACCAATAGGAGGACAGCCATAACTAGCTCCATTGAAAATCTGACTTAACGCAGTTGACCAAACTAAATAACTATTTTGAGGTGTTGTTGTGGTTATTGAAGTTGAAGAAGATGTTGTTGAAGGTGGTGCTGTGGTTGTTGTTGATGTTGTGGTAGTTGTAGTAGTAGAAACTGCGGCAACATCATCACTCAAAGTGCAACCGATGGCATGGTATGGATAACAGTTGATTGCATTTAATGGAGCAAAATTTCCAGCCTGAACAATAATAGGATTTTTAGTTTTCACAATATTACAATTTCCTAATGAATCGCAATTACCACATCCTAAAATCGAAAGTTCACAATAAGCAACATTTGATGGACATGGTGTGTTTGAATAAGTATTGCTTCCACGAGGAGGACATGAATAATCATTAGAATAATAGTTTGAATTCCCTACAGTTGTCCAAACTATGTTTTCTGGAGCAGGTGGTGCAGTAATTGTTGTTGTGGTTGATGTTAAAGGATTCTGAGATTCCGAATTATTTTTTCCAATGATATGAACATTTATTGGTATTGATAAAATTGGTAGAGGAGATCCATCTGAACATAATGTTGAAACATTAATTCTTCCGCTCACGCTACTTCCATTAACCCAAACAGTCACTGTAAAATTTCCTCTTGTATGCCCAGGAATTATCACAGTTAGTGGAGAAAAATAATTGACTAAATTTCCCATAGGTAGAAGAGAAATTGTTTCCAAATCAGTTCCCATATTTTGAATCTGCAAAGGATAATTAATTGTAGCAGTTGAAGAACCTGTTCCATCAATTGTAAGATTGCTGACGAAACCAACATTGTACTGATAAACAACCATGTTGCTATTGTTTAAATCTCGAACAACAGGAGTTGCACATGCAGAAACTAAACTAGCTGACAATAAGAAAAATATCGGAGAAAATAAAATCATTTCTTTTTTCATTTGCACCATCATTTTTTTGTTTTCATTGTTTAGGCACTTTGTGAACGTTTGGTATGGATTCCTAATCTACATACTTTTGCGAAATTTTTTTCATTTCAAAAGAAAAAAAAGAAAGGGGAAAGATGTCAAATTTTTTTCTAGACATCCGGCTTTTAGATAGCTCTTACTAGCACTTCTATAGCATTCGATGCTGAGTATGTTCCCATACATGGTATTGGAACTGTCAACTGGAACCAGCATTCAGCTGTGTGTCCGTTGTACAAAATGCTAGTGAATGCACTTGTTGCATCTGGCAATAGATCGTTCTTGAATGACCAACCATCTTGTACCAGACATTTTCTTAAGCTAAGGTCTTTACATAAGTTAGCCTCTTTTATGTGAGAGACTGGAGTGAATACATCACTCATGTATGTTCCAACCTTACATCTATAGTCCATGTTGTTTATATCCAAAACATTTGAGTCTGGACATAAAGCAGGAACTGAAGACGATGTCAAATCATGTCCTACTATGTATGCAGCCAAGTCAACTCCACCATCTGCTGTGTTTGCAATCATCAGCGTGTTGGATGATTCGACTACTTGACCAGCTTGTGCTGGTGGGAACATGATCGAGCTTCCTGAACTGAACGTGACATCTATGCTAATAGCTGGATTGAAGTACCACTTTTGTGGATCTGTTGAAGCAGTTAATTGCGACAAATCTGTGACTGAAACTGATACTACAGATGGACTACCAGTCATAGCTGGTGTTACTGTAAGCAGACAGTTGTAGATTTTGTCGAATTGAGGATTGAAACCTTGTGGATCAGATATACCTTGCTTTGGTGGCAATTGTGTCAACAAATTGTATACATTGTGACCATACCACCATAGTTGTTTGCTACCACTGAAGTTACCTGCATAGAGCGAGGTTACATCAACACAGGTGACTGCACCTACACCATCAACTTTCAAACTTGCTGTTGATGGAAGAGCAACTGAAGTACTAAGGTCTCTTGCAACAACCAATTCAGCTAATTGTTCACCGGTGAACAGATACTGATTGTATCTGAAATCAGTCATGTTTCCGCCAATTCCGCTGTCTTTATTTATGACATCAATACATCCACCGATTTGAGGTGGGAATTGTGACGGAGGAGCTGAAGCACCCTGATCACATATCAAAGCTGCTTTCTTTACTGTGTAAACAGAAAGAGCAGTTTGAATTACATCACCGCTTCCGGCAACATCTGCCAGAACTGGTGAGATGAACACGTTAGTTGCGACTAGCATTACGAGTGCTAAGAGCGCACCGGATAAGATTATTTTATTTCGGGAATTCATCTTATCACTAAACAGAAACTTACAAAGGAAAATATTTATAGACATTACATGCTACTCGCTAATGGTATTACTATAGAACATGAAAAGTTTTTCTAACAATCCTTTAAACAATTTCTCTTTTATGAACTGTAAAAAAATAGAAAAAAAACTAAACTTGCAACATGCGAAAAACATTTTTTAAAAGAAACTTTCTGAAAATTAAAAAACATTGAAATTACTAGCTTACTGATATCCAGTTAGCACACAAGTGTACTTTACTGGAACAATATTTCCTTGCGGAGAGTCTGGACACCACATGTCACCAGGATTTTCCTGAGCCGGATTTGATTGAGAACTTCCGCCAGCGCAGTCATAAGAACTTCCTGCGCCGACAGCTTCAGCAATACAATACTTGTATCCGCTTGGACATTGCAATTGAGAATAATAACAAGCTGCTCTATTCAATAATTCAACTGGAGTTGCTGTTGTAGTAGTTGTTGGAATTTCTAATGTAGTAGTTGTAGTTTCACTTGAAGTTGATGTTGCTGTAAATGTTTCTGTTAAAGTCGTAGTTATTGTATCAATCAATGAAGTGATAAAAGTTGTTATTGTTGAAGTTGAAGATGTTGCTGGATTGTATGCAGAACAAGAACTTGCTCCGCAAATTCCAGAAGTGCATGAATAATTACAATTCTGATCTGGATTCAAACAAACACTTGCATTGTAATTGTTTACATAAGTGCTTCCTGGACCGCTGCATCTTACACACTTATTGCAAATTCCAGAAGTGCAACTGTTGAAATTACAATTATTACAATTCTCATTTATTGTAATGGTTGCATTCTCGCCCGGACCAACAAAATTACCATCATTATTCAAATCAACACAGCCGTAAATGTTGTGAGAATTCACATCAGCAAAAGTAATTGATGCTTGACAAAAACCTCTGATATTCACAGTACATCTTGCAATTTCATTTCCATTACAGCTATCCTCTTTGAAATAAACAACAAATGGATCTCCGCATGCAATAGAAAATCCACTTGCTGTAATTTTTATTAAACTACTTGGACAAGCGCTAGTGTTTGCACTAACAGAAATATTTCCTGTGCATCCACCAATTGCAGTAGTTGTGGTTGTTGTACTTGTTGTTGTGGAAGTTGTTGTGCTTGTGGTAGTTGTTGTGGAAGTTGTTGTTGTAGTTGTGGTTGATGTAGTCGTAGTAGTAGTACTAGGAATCTGAATATTTCCAAATCTAACTTCAGCAAAAGTAACAGGAACTACTTGAGCATTCTGAACAGTGACTGTTGTGTTCATCCAACCGCTTGGAAGGAATTCGCTAACAGTATAATTTCCAACCGTCAAACAATTTGTAAATACAACTCCACCTGCACCAGTTGTGACATTGAAATCTAAACCTTGCCCATTAATATCAAAAGTAAATCCAGGAATTACATCTTCTCCTGCATCCCAAAGTCCATTCCTATTTGCATCATAGAATTTGAAAACTTTTATGTAGCCGCACTGAGGAGCTGGGGTTGTAGTAGTAGACGTAGTCGAAGTAGTTGTACTTGTTGTAGTAGTTGTACTTGTTGTTGAAGTAGTAATTGAAGTCGTTGTACTTGTTGTTGATGATGTAGTCGTAGAAGTTGTTGTACTAGTCGTTGTGGAAGTCGTACTAGTTGTGGTAGTAGTTGTTGTTTCTGGAATTTGTACATTACCAAATCTAACATCAGCCAAAGAATTTGCAATAACAGATACATTTTGAACAGCAAGTGTTGTATTCATCCATCCGGAAGGAAGAGATTCTGATACAATATAATTACCAACAGGAAGACAATTTGTAAATGCAACTCCGCCTTCGCCAGTATTCAGACTAAAGTCCAAACCGTTTCCAGAAATTTCTACAATCCATCCAGGAATAGTTGGCTCTGCAGTTTCCCAGATTCCATTTTGATTCGTATCATAAAACTTGAAAATTTTCAAATAACCACACTGAGGTGCTTCTGTTGTTGTAGTTGTAGAAGTTGTTGTAGATGTACTTGTTGTTGAAGTTGTAGTTGAAGTCGTGGTTGATGTAGTTGTGGAAGTTGTAGTGCTTGTAGTTGTTGATGTTGTTGAAGTGGTTGTTGATGTGGTTGTTGAAGTAGTAGTGGTTGTAGTAGTTTCTGGAATTTGTACATTACCAAATCTTGCTTCAGATAACAAACCGGAAAATATTGTAACATTTTGAACTGCTAAAGTTGTATTTGCCCATCCACTTGGCAGAGATTCTGAAACTTCATAATTTCCTGCTGGAATGCAATTTGTGAAAACAATTCCACCTAGACCAGTAGCGATATTAAAATCAAGACCATTTCCTTTTACATTCACAACCCATCCTGGTATAGTTGGCTCACCTGCATCCCATAGTCCATTCATATTCGTATCATAAAATTTGAAAACTTTCAGATAGCCGCACTGAGGTGCTGGAGTTGTTGTTGTTGTGCTAGTTGTAGTTGTTGTAGAAGTTGTTGTACTGGTTGTTGTTGATGTTGTTGTTGAAGTCGTAGTAGAAGTTGTACTTGTTGTCGTAGAAGTTGTAGTTGTACTAGTCGTTGTTGTCGTTGTTGTTGATGGAGTCACGCAAGTATCTGTACAAGCACATCCGTGACAAGGTGGTTCTGGTGGCTCCTCTGGTGGCTCACAATCAGGGCATCCCCAAAAAGAATAGGCAGTTGGTGAAATATAAAATATAAAGACTAAAGCAAAAGCAAAAAATACAACTGACAAAATATAAAATTTATTTTCTTTGATTGTTCCCAACATTTTATCTTATTCCTCTTCTTTTTTTCTCGTTAATTCTATTTGTTTTCCACTGGAGAATTTTTATTCCTGTATAAGCCATAATGAGTGGAACTGCAAAGTACGTCAATTTTCCCATAGAGCTAGCCGGTGATTCAGGAGTATTTACAGGAGGCCCATTGGTAAGCGGTGACTGTAAATTTTCAAAACCAACATATTCATAATTCCATGGCTGATTATCCAAAGGCATTGAACCTGGAAGTGGAGGCAACATTGAAAAAGAACTAACACCACATTTGCTGTTGATACCAAGCGAATAATGTTGTCTAACTGCTAAAGTTTTCGTCGCTGGATCATAATCGTTTGTTAAATCTACTGCAGAGCCTTTTCCATTTGGAACTGGTGGATTCAACAAATCCCATTTTATTTTGAATCCTACATTTGGAGTTGTAGGATCAGGATTTTCTGTCGAATCAGACTTTTTAAAGAATGCTGCATATTCATAATTGCTACCAACAAGACAAGCGCCTCCCGCAGAACCTATAGATACTAGTTGCCAATATTGACCATTTCCTTCAACCGCACAAAGACGTGTTGGTCCACCATCTTTCCATGGTTCACAATCTGGACCTACAAGAAAAGCTCCTAGCGAGTAATCGGATTTTTTCAAATATTGATCATCACTTCTTTTTGATCCTCTATCATATGATTCAAAACCATGACCGCATAAAGGATTTCGATTTTCAATCCAATCTGCATAAGCATACATTGGAAGAGTATCACCGCAAAGACAATCTACAAAACCTAAATAAAGAATTGCATGAACAACATTTTTGTTTGTTGTTGGATTGGCAGTAGAATAAACAATTTTTTGAGCACCAGCATCTAACCAATTTTGTGCTGAATGCTGATTGCCCATATCTGGATAATAAGAAAGCGGCTTCGGTAAATCAAAAGAAGTTTTTGGTAATGGTAATTGTGTTTGTGGCGAATATGATTTAGGTGCATCTACTGAAAATGCTTCCAAAATCAAATCTCCTAAATTCATTTTATATCACTCTATGTATCCATTTTCATTTTTTCAAATTTTTGTCGCAAATTAATTCTAATTAATAACAAGTTTGCTTCCATATCTTCATTATAATTGTCGTACCACTTGATAATAGTACGTATGAAAATCAGGAAAATAAATTCTGTTTGATAGAAAATGCTTTTTATAGTTTTATGATTAGCTAAAAGATAGAAAATTTTTATTTAACTCCGTCAATAAATTCTTCGACCATTCCGCACTTAGGACAAATCATTTCCACGTCATGCCTCACTAGCTGAATTCCGCAGTCCGCACATTTCTGATTCAAATCATTCAATATTTTTTTCGCATTCATTTAGCTCACTGCGTAGCAGATGAAAAGATAACTATTAATATCCTTCGATTGATTTTCTTGAATTTTTTTTAAAAACTGAAGCAAATATTGCGCTATTATGAAAACATTAATTAATCAATGGGTGACTACGTTCTTCAAAATTGTAGTCACCCTCTCCTTAAAGCTTTTTTCAATAATCTATATTCTTTAAGAATCAATTCTATCATCGGTCGTATATTCCTATTTTTTTGGTATTCTTGTAAAGCCCCATAGTATCCTCTTCTATTTTTTAATTCTATATTTACCGGCTGTAGTTTATGTTTCAATAAAATATTGTTTAGCAAAAGTCTACCTACTCTACCGTTTCCATCTCGGAAAGGATGAATAGTTTCAAAATGATTATGAACAACAGCAGCTAATACCAAAGCCGGATATTTGCTTTTATTTTTATTATACCATTTTATAAGTTCATTCAATAATCTCGTTACTTGATCTGATGGAGCCCCTCTATGAATGATATTCCCTAAACCATTTACAACAGCAACTTCAGCGCTCCTTTCTCTAAAATTACCAGCAAAAGGTTTTGAATTTCCGAAAACTATTTTGTGCAATTGTTTTATGAGATTTAATGAAATATGCTCTCTTGTTTCTCTTATGTGCTTTATTGCTTCTGCAACACCATATGTTTCTGATATTTCCCATTTTGTTCTTTTTTCCGGCCATTTCGATTTTTCTAATATGTCACCAACTTCAGAAATATTTACAGTTGAACCTTCTATAGCATTTGTGTCGTATGTAAATAATTTAGTAAATTTAAGCCAGTCATTTTCATTTAAATGCAGAATTTTTATTTCTCCTATAGCTTCCAAAGTTTTTAGTGCTTCTATTTCAGAAGGAGATAGTGCAGTATAAAAAGGATCACGAATGAGTTTAGATTTTTCAATTCGTTCCAATAAAATTTTTTCAGCTCTTTCTCTTTTGGCCTTTAATTCCTTTTTTGATAAATTAAGTCCTAAATAGAATCTAATTTTCTTTACTTTATTATCACTCCTAAATGAATGAGCCAGATAATATTTTTTCTTTTTACCTTGAGTTCTAACTTCTATATGCATATAAAACTATAGGTGACTACAATATTTAAAGTTATATAAAAGGGTGACTACAAAGGAAACTTTGCAACAAAAATTTTTCAAGGAAATTTGGATATCAAGAAGACTGATATTAAACAAAGCAAAGATAATTCATTATTAAATGGAATGCGTCTACAAATCAATCCAAGAAATGATCGAACGAATGAAGCATGAAATCGCGAGAACGCAGAACGTCCAGTATTCCGAGCAGATAGTCGTCGCAGAAATCTACAACATGGTCGCCAACAACCTTTGCGAAGCGTGCAGAGTTTTCAACAAAGGAAAAAAGGAAGACTGCATTGCGCCGGACAAACTGAAAAAATCAGAAATAACTTTGGACACATTCATTCTGCTCAAGCAGATCACCGATGACAAAATGATCAGCGAAGAATATTCACAGCAGCTTTTTGACACTCTTCTGAAATTAAATCCTGAAATAAAAGAACAAGTAGAAAGAGATAGATCTTCTGGATTGGTTTGAATTTTTTTGAATATTTAAACAAATTTGAAACATTCATCACTCAAAAGAGTTGTAAAAGCATATAAGTAAGAAAATTCTTACTTCAAGTATGAAAAGAGATATTGAATTCAAAACAATTAAAATTTCAAGCAAAGGACAAATAGCTATACCAGTAGATATGCAACGAGAAATCGGAATAAAAAAGGGGGACGAACTTCTTTTGATAAGAAAGGGTAATAAAATTGTACTAGAAAAAACCGAAAAAATTGCTAAAAAAATAGAAGATGAGTTTAAAGATGTACATGGTCTTTCTGAACAATCCTTGAAGAAACTGTGGTTAAATAAAAAAGATGAAATCTGGAATGAATATTTAAAAAGAGGTAAAAAATGATCTCTCAACGAGATATTGTCCTAATTTCAATACCGTTTAGTAATTTGAAGGGCTCGAAAGTGAGGCCTGCAATTGTTTTGTCTAATGACCGGTACAATAAAAAATTTGCGGATTTTGTTGCTATCCCACTCACAACGAATTTGCAATTAAAAGATTATTCAATTATCGTAACGAACGAAGAACTAGAAACAGGTAAACTGATGAAAAATAGTAGAGCTAATAGATAGAATTTTTAGTGTTGAACAAGGGTTAGTTAGAATGACAATTGGTAAAGTAAAAAAAGAATTCTATAGCAGAATCAAAAACATGTTGTTCGAACTGATAAACTAGTTTAAAGAAAATTTCATAAAAACAAAGACTTCAAAGAAATTAAATAAATATAAATAAAAAAATCAAAGAATTTTTCTTAAATATTTGCATTATTGCAACGATTGAAATTTTTGAGGGATGATCAAATTGATACTAAGGTGTCGGTGTCATTAGAATTTGGTCTCGCCCTTTCTCAATTCGCAAATCTGTTTCTGCGGTGTCGGTGCAAGAATAAGTCAGATTTGCAAACACAACCGCTGCTCTGCGCTGAAATTAGAATCTGATGGTCATCCAATGATGAGCGGAATCATCCCAAACTAACCGATGATGACAAAATTGCAAGTGCATATATTTGTATTCAAAATTAGATTCTTTCTAAGATGCCAGTTTGGGTTTTGCATTTGCAATCAATTATTTAATCGGAAATTATGTATAAATGTTTTTCGATTCTCTAAGCTTTGCCCAATAAATGCCCTTTTGCACAATAAATCAGTTTTAATCTTTAGTTATCAATTAAAAATTAGATTTTAATGAGCATATTTGAAAAACATCGTGGTAACAAATCGTATGTTTATTTTCAGGCATATGAAGATGACAAACGAACTGCAGTTTACGTTGGCTCTTCAGATAGTCTTGCTACTTGGAAGAAGGCAGAGCGACTTTTTCTTGAATACATTGATAGAAGGTTAGAAGAAAGATTCTATTCAAAAGTCCCAGCTGTTTTTAGGAATGAAATAAAACCCAAAAGAAAATTGTAATAATTCATGTTCTGCACAATAATTATTTCTTCTATTTCAGTTAATCTAAATATAGTCGAAGATATTTTTGTATTCAGATATAAGAGCCTCATATTGACTTCGAATGTAATTTTTGCCTTGAGGTGTTATCTCATAGATTTTCCTATTACTTTCCTTAGAACTTCTTACTAATCTTTCACTTTCCATCTTGGGTAATATGCGATCTAAATGACGCCAACTTAATTCTGTATATCCAACTATGTCACTTACTTTCATTCTACCCTGCATTGCTAATGCCTTGAGAACTTTGCTTCTGGCGTCTGTAAACATGTTTTAAAAATGAATAAAAAACTATAAAAATATACTCAATTGAAAATAGCAGAAACAGCTTCGGCTAAATGATATTTCTCAGAATCTTTTCTACCACTATCTGTAAGAATATACGGTTTAGCTCGCCAATTTGCAGGATCTTTTGTCTGCTTAATTTTTCCTTGTTCTCTTAATCTGTATATCTTAGGAATCAGAGTTGTTCTTTTTTTACCTAATCGATTTACTAAATCTTCGGCTGAAATTGGTTCTCTCGCAAGATAAAGATAACCAATGACTAATCCTTCATCAGTGATATATTGTTGCGATTTCACTGTTATCAATTATTGTGCAATATTTTTTCAAGCTTTTAAACTCTGATGCTTAGAGCATAATTATGCCTTACAAACTTTCACCAAGCAGTTTGAATTTGCTGAAGGATTGTCCAATGTACTTAACTTTCTATTCTTCATAATGAAAATGTGATCTAATTTCATCTTCAGCTCATGGTTTGAAATATTTGAAAAAGAAATTTTCTTTCACACAGACATTTTAGAATATTTGGTGTACGTATCCGCCCAAGCAGCATTTGTAGCCGCAAGTGAAGATGCCACCATAGATTTTATTTCGGAAGTTGTTGTACCGTCTTTAATTTTTGACTTTATTTCGTTTGCAATCTTTTCAGCGACTTCAACTGAGGCTCCAGCTTTCATTATAGAACTTTTCAATTTTTCGACATTGAATTCTTGCAAACTTCCATTTTTTTTCTTTATGTTTACCATTTTTTTTATCTCATTTAATATTTTGGAATGAACACTTAAGTGTGTTTCGATTTTTGGAGCTTTGTCCAATAATTCAAGTTCTACCCAATAATTACTTTTTGAATTTCTTTAAACTTTTTTTCAAAATTTTTTGGTCAAGATGGGACAAAATGTAGTTTGTTAATTTCTTGCTCTTTTTCATAAAAACCAATTTATCAGATATCTTTGGCAAAGGCTCTAGCTTATGTTTTTACCACTACCTTCAGTGGTAATTTTCATTCTCGGCAGACCAGCAAAGCAATTTAAAGTTAAATCAAGTGCTAGAAATTGTGAATCACATGTTCGAAGAAATAATAATGGTAATTGTTTACGCAGCATGCGGGGCATCGATGAGGCTTCTGTGGGGAATATACAACGCAGAGGAAACTTTTCTCAACTTGCAGCTCAGCAGAAAAAGATTATTTTTTGAATTTTTAGTGAGCATGATATTCGGAATATTCGGAGGGCAGCTAATGACAGACATAGGAATGGTAAAGATAGGAATCAATCTCGCTGCGCTTGTGTCAAGCCTGCTAGGAGCTAACGTAGTCAATGTGATAACGAAAAAATTCGGATATTCGAAAGAGATGAGAGTAATCGTCAGCGACCAGCAGCTGCAGTTCACTGAATTCAATCCAAGGGAGATGAATGCGATGGAGTATGTCAGAATAAACGGAAAAATAACAAATCAAATTTATCAGAAAATAAACCAGACAACAAAAGATGTTGCGAAATACGAACTCCAGACTCTCGTGAGCAAAAAGAAACTCAAAAAAATCGGCGAAAAGAAAGGCAGATACTACGTTTCATTATAACGGTGAAATAACGGTGACTTAATGGCATGTCGATATGACACCGATATCTCACCGATATTTTAATCGGACAGTCCATTAATAAAATCAACAATTTCCTTCCAAGAATAAACTCGATGAACATTTTTTGGCAAATCGTTTATTTGATTCCATGGTCTATCGAAGAGCAGAACTTTTCTAGAATCATTTGCACATGATGCAGCATAATCAATAATATCTTCAATCAAAATATCCACTCCTAGTTCATCGCAAATTTCCGCTTTCGTTTTTCTTCCTTCAGCAATCACAAAATGTTCAGCAAAACATATTTGCGAAAATTTATTCGGAAAGAATTTTTCAATCCATTCATTAGTTTTTTCAATCAAACGATTTTCCCTACCTGTGATAACTATCAGCTTGTTTCTTTTGTTCAATTCTTCAATTCCTTCTACTGCTCCAGGTAAAGGAATTATTTCATCAAAGGAAATATCTTCATAAAATTCATGCCATCTTTTTGTCTCTTCTTCCAAACTACAACCCCAAACTTCACCAAGGCTATGAGAAAATATTTTATCTTTTGTCAAAGAAAGTTCATATTTTGGATTTGAAAATTTCAACAAACCATCCGCAGTAGCAGCAAGCACTTCATCCAAATCAATACCAATTATCATTAAATTAAAAGAGTTTCTGAAAAATAAAAGGTTAAGAGCAGGTAGTATCGGAATTTAAACAAAAACAATTTAAAATTAAAACTTCTTTATTTGAACATGACACAGGAAGTTGTGCTGCAATCAGAATATATAGACGAGTCGTTCAGCAAAAAAGGTGATATAACAAAACGAAGGATAAGAAAAAGGATAGTTTATAGTTTTGCAAACAGAATCAGAGATGAAACGAATTTGTCTTTTGCAAACTTGAAAGTTCCTCAAATCATAGAAATACTTTGGCCATGGTTTGAGCTGGCAATTGACTTGAACGCAAAGGAAATATATGGATTTGATAGAAGAAAATTTGGAAGATACATTAGAAGCCATTTTTCCTATGATCGCTTCAAAGATATGCAATATCTAAATATTTTCTCTTTAAGCAAAGAAAAATTTAACGCAGTTTATCCTCATTATGACGAAATTACAAGAACACAATCTTACAGAACTTTGCTTGCATCATCAAAAAACAGTAGCAAAATATTCGATAATTAAATTTTTATAGAATTTTACTCTTCAGCTTCGAAAGCAGAAGGAAGATGAATGAAGTAAACTCTTCCCTGCTCAAGAATTATCAGCGGCCTCTTATTCATCAGCCCTTCAATATTTATTTCGTATCTCCCTTCTCTCGGAATTCTCACAGTCTCTATTCCGAATTTTTGCCTTCTGATTTTCTTCGCTTCTTTTAATTTTTCTTTTGCAACAACTTTTTGTATTTGCTTTTCAACTGCTATTTCTGCCTGCTTCACTTCAATTTTTTTCACTTCAATTTGCTTTTCCAGTTCCTTCTCCAAAGTTGTATTTTTAGTTTCCAATTCTTTTTGTATTTCTTTTATTTGCTGAGCTTCTGTTCCAGTTTTCATATACAGAAAAAATATCGAGCCGCAGTGCGTGCAACCCCGAAGAATCGTGCTATCATTGTCTGGATAAACGTTTTCGCACTTCAAACATTTGTGTGGCATATTACATCTCTGTCAAGACTGAAAATGAATCAGGATTCTTTTTGACTTTTTTGATTAGCTTTGCTGGACCGATTAGAGTTAGTCCAATCTTCATTGAAGTTTTTTCAGGGGCTTTACCAGTCAGTCCGGCAATTAGACTCTGGAACTTGTCTCTCTGGTCGGAAAGACTCTCAAGCATTTTCTGCGCACCCTTTGTCTGCTTCTTCAGACTTGCGACTTCTATTCCCGGAAATCCATCGTCAACCCTTCTCATCGTCTCGCGAATCAGCTCCATTTCTTCGTCAGCATGCAGCACCCCGTCAGTAACAAGAATCGTCCCATCCTTCACCTTGTTCAAAATAAAATTTATTCTCTTACCTCTTGGTTTGTCGTCAAGGACTGTCGATGAAACAAAATCCATTTTAATGTTTTTTACGCTTTTCATCTTGCTCTCCCCGCATGTTTTGCAATATGCTCGTACAGCTTGTCCATATTAGTCCCCTTCAATCCGGAAACTTCCACAACAGGATATTGCGGAAATGCCTCTCGGATTGCATCTGGTCTCGCTTTTCTTTTGTCTATTTTGTTCGCAACAATAATCACCGGAATTTTTCTCGCTTCAAGATTTCCCAAAAGTGTTATGTTTACTTGCGTAAGAGGATCTTGTGTAGCATCCATAATAGCAAGAACAGTATCCACATTGCTCAGCCATTTTATTGCTTCGATAACTCCGTCAGTCGCCTCGCGCGCTCTCTGTTTTGCGGCTCTTTTCGACATTCCGTATCTGATAAATTCCCTGTAATCAATTTTCGTCGCAAGTCCAGGCATGTCGAGCAAGTTTATCATCACTTTTTTATTTTTGTGCTTCAGTTCAATTTTTTCTTTTTTCTGGACGAATCTTGTTTCGTGGGGAATTTTGGAGACCTTTCCGACTTCCTCTCCAGTCCAGTCTTTTGAAATTCTGTTTGCGATAGTTGTCTTGCCGACGTTGACGCTGCCATAAATTCCGAGCCTAACATTTTTTTTCATTCCAAACAACGCATAAAGCCAGTCGAAAAATTTTACCAAACTTTTGCACCTAAGTTTATATTTGTTTTCAAAGTTTTTAAATTAAAAATCAATCGAACTAAGATATCAATTCTAATTTTAGTTCTTTGATATTTTGAAAGTCTTTATCAGAAGTAACAAGTGCCATATTGTTTTCTATTGCAAGACTTGCTACTATTAAATCAGCCAAAGAGAACTGGACTCCTAAATTGTCGTATTTGAATCGCAGCGAAGCCATTACTTCTGCAGTATTTTCTGTTGTATTTATTATATCAAAATTTTCTAGAAATTTTGTCGCCTCATTCTTTCTTTTTGTCAACTGTTTAATTCCTATAAAATATTCAAAAATGTTGATGAAAGTAACTGAAGGTTTAGCTGGAAAACGTTTTGATAATGAACTCAAACTCTTTTTTACAATAACATCGCCTTTCTGCTGGCGAATCAAAATCGAAGTATCAAGCAGTAACATTTCTATAACCTGATTCCTTTCTTAGTTTCGTAACTGTCTTTAACATCTCTGTTGCTTCTCTCTCAGTAAGCAGTGGTTTGCCATTCAAAATAATATTCCAAACTTTCGATGGTTTTGATTTATGCTCCTTCACCATTTCCTTTAATAAAGCACTCATTTTCAATTTTTCACGCCTAGCGGCTTCTTTCATTAATTTCCAAGTTTCGTCATCAACGTTTTTGATTGTCTTGACTTTCATAAAAAGTAATACCGTATTACTTTTATTTAAGCTTTTACAATTATGTTGAGTGGTAGTTTAAATCATTATGAAAATTTGTTCTGTTTTTTTTAGCTAAAATTCTTTTGTAACACGTGTTACATTTGCAAAAATAAAAAAAATTTGCTATTGGTTTTGAGATACGCATCTCATTATAAACTTTTTGTCTTACGTAAGACATCTCATACAAAAATAATTTTCAAAAAAATTCCTACCAAATAGAAAATTCTGAAACAAACAACAAGCTTAAATATTTAATTCTTTTTACTATTGGATAGTGATTATATGGAACCAATGTTGAATTTCATCAACAAATTTACCGCAGTAGTCAAATCTCACATTGCAGAAGCAAGAGAGATAGTTGGTAAGGAAGTTGTAGATTCAACTGCAAGCAAATCCGGAATAGTTATTGACAAAGTAAAAGTTGCTTTCGGTGCAAAATTCTCTCTTCTTGGATACAATTATTCAAGAGAAGAGATATCACAAATTGATTCAATAAATGAAGACGTAGTAATCTGTCAAGCAGCTGATGGAAAAAGATTTTTCCTTCCTGCATCGGAAATAGTTGCAGTGGGTGAATCCGTTCTTCTTGTAAGGTCACAGTTGAATTTGCCTGACGTGAACGGAAGTTTGAACAGAAGAAAGGAAGAGGTTTTCAGAAAATTCTTCCACACAAAAGAATCAATCAAAGTATTCCTCCCAAAAGTCGAGGAACCAAAAATTTCAAGAAAGAAAGCAAAAAGAACAATAACTCATCTATTCCACTGAATGCAGTTGGAACACGACAGCTTTGCAAGATTTTTTAATTTCAATTAGTTTCTTATTTAGTTTCATATTTCTTCATATAATCCTTCAATAAAATTCCGATTTCATCGTTGATAGAATAATATTCAAATTTCTGAGGCGTGCCATTGATTTTAATTCTTTCCCATCTGACTGGGATGAGATAAGTACTTGTAAGCCTTGTGAGCGCGTCAACAGTGACGTTATTTGCATATCCTTTTTTCTTTGTGTAATTGCTGATTGCTATGTAGTCGACTTCTGCGGAAATGTTTTTTTGCTGGATGCAATTTTGAACTAAGCATGATATTATTTCTTTTTCAACGTCTGTTCGGATGAAATTCAATTTGGAAATAAGAGAAGAAATTTCATCCTCCATATGCTTATACTAAAAATAAAAAATTAAATATTCGCTTCAGAAATTTCTACCAAATAGAATATTTTTATTGAATGGTTGAGAATTAAGCAAATAAGTGATTTTGATTTTACTAAAAATTTTTTATTCTAATGAACGAATAAACTTCTTTCTAATACCCCCTTAACGAAGCCTCTAACAGAGAATAAATAGAATGATAACTTTAAATACATATGAATATATATGTATATAGATATATATGCAACAAATAAATCAACAGAAAGAAAGAAAAATTCATCTAAATGTAACTAAAATAATTCATTCACCTACTCTTAGCACTGTTCTAATGGTTGAGGATACTCTAAGAAAACAGGATGGCCCAACATCTTTAGAAGGACTAAAAAGAGCCTTACCAAAAAAAGTTATGGATCAATCATTAAGAATAATACTTGCTTACCTGGAAAACAAAGGCTCAATACTTATTGGAGCAAAAGGAATAAGCTGGATAGCTAATGACAATCCAAAATTCCTTCAAATGATTAAGAAAGCAAAGATGATTGAAGCATGAGACCAGTAAGAGTAAGTTTTATCGATGATGCAGCTAAAGAGTGGGAAAGATTGAATAAAGTAGTTGCGGAAGAAAAATCCAAAGATATAAGAAATTCTGAAAATCAACAATTGTTAAAATCAATAAAACAAAAAATAGAGCTAATAAAAATAAATCCTCAGTATGGAAGTTCTGTTCAAAAGAAACTTATACCAAGGAAGTTGCCAGTTGATAATTTGTGGGTTGTCGATTTGACAGGTTTCTGGAGAATGCTTTATACTTTGAAAGGATCCCAGGTGGAGATTCTTTGTTTCATTCTTGAAATATTTGACCATAAAAGATATGACAAATTATTTGGATATAGGAAAAAATAATTCTTTTCTACATTTTTCTAATACTCATCGTTATAACCAAGTGATTTTATATAGCAGAAGGTTATAATACTGGTCATTAGAAGTTTAGGACATATGGAAGGAAAAACAAAACCACAGTTTCTGAAAATATGAATAGAGGTACCTTGAGGTATCTGAAGATACTTTGAGATATTCCAGATTAAAGGTAAGAGATTTAACTTTAAAAAATCACCATGAGTCTATGACAAGTAATTCTGACACTGATAGAATAATGTTTGGACTTAAAACTGATGCGACCAATGAGCAAATTTTAGGTAACATTTATGCGGATAAACTAGTTGAATTGTTAAGAAAAAATCCGGCAGAAGGAATAAGAAAAATTCGACCATTTTACGGTGAAGCACTTGACAAATCATATGAAGGAAAAGAAATTAGTAGAGGATACGCAGAAGCTTTAACCGGCGGGCCATTTGAAGCAATTCCGTGGGCAGTATACAACGCAGTCGGTTTGGTCTATCCTGAGCTTAATAGAGAAATGAAAGATTTAGCTTTGATCGAACTTCTCAAAATTTTTGATAGATACCGCTATGACATAGTTCAATTATCTCACACTGCTGGTATTAGAGAGCCACTATTATTGTCAGATATCTCAATAGCAGAACCTTTTTATTGGCCTGGTTTGGATGAAGGAAAAGAAATATTAAAAGAGTACCATGACTTTCCAATATTGAAGACAGCATTGATTGATGACAATGGTCTTTTCTTTCATTCAGGAGTAAATTGGGATTTCAAAGAAATCGTAGACGAAGGAAGAGATACATTGAAAATCGCTAGGCATCGCGCTGTAAATAGTGATTTTGTTGTTGCGTATTCGCTGTTGCGATCGGATTTCTGTGATTATGGAGAAGATTATATTGGAATTGCAAACTCGGCATTTTTAGATAGAACATTGCGTGGAATTGTTGCAATGAGATTTAGCGAAGCAGAAACAGAAGATGACATTAAAAAAGGAAAAGAAAGATTACACCAACTTTTACCAAAATCGTTGCATGAAAGAATTGAGCCAATGAGATTAGAAGACGGATGGACAAGTCGCAAAAAATTTGAGCATCGTTTCTAATTAATTCAAAACTTTCTAATTTACCCCTAATGAGACTAACAGCAGAGAATAAATAGCAGCAATCATTAGACACATGTTAGAAGATGATTAAGCGGAAAGAAGCGGAATTTAATCGCTGGTTCTCCAATTAAGAATAAAGGTGCCTTGAGGTATCTGAAGATACTTCAAATAAAAAATTATTTAGCTAATCCAAAAATTCTTAGAATGAAATATCCAATCCAGCATGGTATATCATAAGTTCTGCAAGGTTGAGCTGGAGGGGTTATTGTAGTTGTGGTAGTTGAAGTCTGTGGAGTTGTAGTCGAAGTTGCAGAAGTTGTTGTGATAATCGTAGATGATGTTATAGTTGAAGTTATAACAGAAGTCGTCGATGTCACAGTATTAGTTGTGGAACTAATGGTAGTTGTTGCGCTTGTAGTTGTTGAAGTTGTTTCGATACAACTGCTATCAAAAAGGCAATAGTTACCTGATTTACTTCCGCAATATTGATTACACACGAACCAGGAACAGTCGCATGTTGGAATAATTGGAGTTGTTGATGTGGTTGTGGTTGGAATTGTGGTTGTGATTGGAATTGTTGTTGTAGTTGTTGAAGATATTGTGGAACTTGTAGTATAAGTTGTAGTACTTTTGGTAGTTGTTGTTGTAGTCGAAGTTATTGGAAGTGTTGTTGTCGTTGAAGTGGGAACAATGTTGCAGCTTTGCCAGAAACAATTATCGCCACAAATTTGAGTCCCTTGCTGACCACTTATTGAACAGGATTGAGCAGCTCCAACATATGGGCAATCAGAGGAAGGATTGGTTGAAATAAAGTTGCCATTCACGCACTGCCAGCCATTCTTCGCATCAGTAGGGCAACTCTTGTAGCAAGGTTGTCCAGAAGAGCAGATTACTGAAGGACGAGATGAAGCAACATCATTACAGCAGTATCCTCCATTGGGAACAGTTACATCCCAGAATCCTGAATGGCAACTAGAAGGAGTAGTGGTACTCGTCGATGATGTAGATGACACATTTGTTGCTGAGGTTGTTGTGCTTGAAGTAGTTGTGGACGAAGTAGAAGTTGTAGTTGTTGTCGAAGTAGCTGGGGAATAAAATGTAAAAGATCCTGTCGGGGAATAAGAATAATATCCTGTTCCTCCACTGCATGGATAATTGTTTCTAATAGATGCTGCAGTAGCAGTTACAGTTTTTCCTAAACAATTTGAAGGAATTGAATTTGGAATTTGCCAAGTGGCTGAACAAGGAGAGGAAGTGCATTGAACATTTATTCCAGTTATTGCATTTGAATTAATTGGACAGTTTGATCTATCTTGATCGAAAATTCTGCAAGTATTGTCTGAAGAAGAGGCATCAACCTGTATATACGAATTCGCAGGACATGAGCCAGTATAAGTAACATTTACTTTTATTGCATCCCCATTTCTGCAGTTAGTGCATTGAGGTGTCATCGAAACTGAAGTTAGAGTACATGATGGAGGAGATGTGGTAGTAGTTGTGGTGGTTGTTGTAGTGGGTGGATTTGGATATGCTAATGCAAAATTTATCCAATATGCACTATTTTGGTCGAATTCGCCGATATATTCTGTTTTATTGGTCCAATTGCCAGTGAAGCCAATAAATGTTGCGTTGCTGATCCAATGACCATAGTAAACAGCTCCACTATCCAAATCATCAGGCATAACAACATTGACATCCCAGCCAAATCTATTTCCTTTTTGCAGCGTATACAGCAATCTTGCAGTCAGACTTAGAATTGAATTTGCATTAGGAAAATTAATCAATGTCTGATGCTCAGTTATGGCCCAATTATTCTTCTGTGCATAAGGTTTTACTATATCATATATTTGACCATATCGCGTGTTGGTAGTGTACTCCCAAGTTGGCACAAGCCTCAAAATATTTACACCTTCAAGACTACTCAGAAAGAGGGTTGAATTTCCAGCTCTATTCCTCATGTCTGTCGAGCTCGGCTCTCTTTCTACGGTATTCAAATAATCCACTCCGACCAAAGCATTAGGAACAACTTCTTTGATAGCACGAACATCGCCGTTTACCCAATCTGCCAATGATTTTGCCCGGAAATTGTTCCAAGCTGTATCTGTAATAGCAGGCGGCCAACTGCCACCAGCGGCAAGATAAGCAACTTTTGAATTATCAGAATAATCCAAGAATTGATTGCCTATGTATTGGGGCTCTACCGTAGTTTTATAATATAGAACTTTGGAATTGTCTATGCCTTTCAGGATATTTTGCATGAATTTTCTGCTATTATTCAAAAAAGTTTGATTGAAAATAGAGGGAATTTTTTTGTTTGTTCCATATTCAGTATCGAATGCTAAATTAAAATTTTCATTTCGAGCTTGTACTGCCGTTCCATAAGTATCAAAAAAGCCACCAACTCTGTCTGGAGTCCCGCCCCCGCCCACGTTGTATGTCTCAAAAGACACCACAACATACAAGCCTTGATTGTTGATTTCATTAATCCATTTATTCAGCAAATTCAAATTTCCCCATGTGCCACTATCAAGTTGACCGTCACCATTTTTGTCGAACTGATCCCAATACAAATCGAGATCCAAAGCATTGTAGTCTTTTTGCTTATAATGGTTCACTGCATCATTGATTGCTGCATCGTTTCTCCAAGCAAATGGATTAGTTATTACTCCTGTTTTCAAAAATACTCTATTGCAATTCACATAAAGTTTTTGACCGATAATAAGATTGTTGCCTGAACAATTTGGAGTCGTAGTTGTAGTAGTACTGGTTGCTGAAGTAATACTTGCAAATGCAAAGGCAACTACAAGAATTGCAACAACTATTATGGCGTTTGAAACCATTAGTCTCTTTAATAATTTCTTTTTTTACAACTAAAAAACATTTTACGCACTACATTATCCTGTGCGCATCCCGTATTTTTCTAATACTCCCCATTACAAAACAGCAGAGTTTATTTCTGAAATTAAGAATAGAAGATTTTTAAATTAGTTCTGGCATGATATATTCTAATGGAATTTTCAATAGAAACAAAAGATCTGGTAAAGAAATTCAAAGACTTAGTTGCAGTGGATCATCTCAATTTACAAATAAAGGAAGGGGAAGTTTTCGGACTTCTCGGACCGAACGGAGCAGGAAAAACAACAACACTAATGATGCTGACAACTTTAATTCATCCAACTGAAGGAAGTGCGGCTGTGAATGGATTTGATATTATCAAACAAGCAGACAAAGTGAGAAAGTCAATCGGAATAGTTTTCCAGGATCCTTCTTCTGATGATACTCTGACTGGGTACGAAAATCTGAAATTGCATGCGCTGCTTTACGGAATTCCTGGTGATGTCATAGAAGAAAAAATCACCGAAGTGTTAAGACTTGTTGATCTCGAAGATCGAAAGAAAGAATTAGTGAAAAATTATTCTGGAGGTATGCGAAGAAGATTGGAAATAGCAAGAGGACTGATGCATCAGCCTGCTGTTTTGTTTTTGGACGAGCCGACTTTAGGATTAGATCCGCAGACACGTGAACATATTTGGACATACATAAAAAAGCTAACAAATGAAACAAAGATGACAATTATTTTAACAACTCACTATATGGATGAAGCTGACCTGCTGTGCAACAGAGTCGCGATAATCGATCATGGAAAAATTGTCGCTCTTGATACTCCAGGCAATTTGAAAAAAATAATTGGTGGAGATATTGTTAGAATTAAATCAGAAAAACCAAATCTTGAAGCTGTCAAAAAGCTGCATTATGTGAAAAAAGTTGAAAATTTCGATGGAAAAATCTCGCTTACTGTCGAGGAAGCAAGAAAGCATTTGCCAGAGATTCTTGAAAAAATTGGAAAGGTTGATTCTGTTCACGTTCGCGAGCCGACATTGAATGATGTTTTTCTTCATTACACAGGAGAAGAAATTAGAGATGCAGAACCAGAAGGCGGATGGGCGCAAAGAGTGATGAATTTCAGATCAAGAGGTAGATGAAATGAGCGAGCTGACAGGAATTTATGCAATATGGTACAGAGAAATTAAAGTTTTCTTAAGAGAGAAATCTAGAATAGTTGCTTCAATTATCAATCCTTTGTTCTTTCTTCTGATTTTCGGAGGAGGATTAGGAAATATCGAGGGATTCGGAGCAGTCGGCGGACAAGTTTTCATTTTTCCTGCAATTCTTGGAATGTCTCTTCTTTTCACTTCAATCTTTTTCGGACTTTACATAGTATGGGACAGAAAAATTGATTTTCTGAAAGAAGTTCTCGTCGCACCTATTTCAAGGCTTTCGATATTCATTGGAAAAATATTCGGAGGCTCCACTGACGCAATGTTTCAAGCCACGCTTATTTTGATAATCGGCGCATTCATAGGAGTTCATTATTCTCTTTTTTCCATTCCTTTAGCTTACGGTTTTATGTTTCTGACAACGATGATTCTCGTCAGCATTGGACTGATACTAGGATCTATGATGGAATCTCCGGAAGGATTTCAACTCATTACAAGCTTTATAGTATTTCCAATGTTTTTGTTGACTCTGTTTCCGTTCGACAAGCTGCCATCTTACTTAGTTCCATTCGCTTACATTGATCCGATGACTTATGCAGTTGATGGATTGCGAGGTGTAATAATCGGTGCGAATCATTTTCCTCTTTATTTTGATGCTGCTGTTCTTGCTCTTCTTGCAGGAATCTTCATAGCGATTGGAACTTATTCTTTCAAGAGAATGAAAATTTAAAATTTTTGAAAGATTAAATTTGTCCATTTTCGTACGCTTTGACGTATTCTTCAGGAGTGTACCATTTTGGAACTTCTGACTTCTTTCGCAGCAAATAGTGATACAAATCCATAGGATCCTCATCGAGTGATTTCTTTATATCATTCATTTCATTTATCAATTGTCTGCCTTCTGGAGTTTTCTGTAATTCCATTTTGGTTTTCTTAGCTTTCTTGAAATCAACAGGATGCTTTCTTAAATCTAAATCAAACTTTGCAGCCGAGTATGCGCAATCTTGATCATAAGGCATTACAGCATCTTCGTCTTCATGGCTACCAAGCCAGATTGGAGATGAAAGTAGCTTCTCGCATAGGTAGCAAAATATTTTTTGATTAGACATAAGTAATTATTATAACATAAATTATTTAAAACTCTGAAAGACTCAAAAAAATAAAAAATTAAAAAAATTCTAAGGACTTACTGAATAGTCTGAAATGTAGAAGTTGTAGCTTGTTCCGTCAGAATCCGCAGGAAGAATCAAGTTGTATATTCCATTTGCATCTGTCTGGCTTGCTGCTGTTGAAACTGAAACAGTTGGATCGAGGCTGCTGTTAAATGCAGAAATTGTTATTCCTTCAAGATTCTGGTTTGTCAGTTCATCGTAGATAAAACCCACCACAGTTGCATTTCCTGATGCTTTGGAGAGAATTATTGTTATGTATGCTTTTGTCCCAATGTAGCTGACGTTCACAGCCTGGTTCAGATTATTTGCATATCCGTCTATGTTCGAAGAATCCGCAGTTGCAATAGAATCCAAATCAAGCTTGTCTTGGACAGAATAATTTTTTCCGCTAACTATTCCTGCCGCACGAAATACTTCGTTTCCTGAAAAGTCTTTCAGAACAATCACTGCATCTGAATCAGAAAAACTCAAATCGCTTCCGGATGGAGATGTTCTGAATCTTATTGTCAGATTGTAGAATTTTCTTATTGAAACATTTTGTTCATAGATCTGATTTGGCTGAACTGTTTTGCTGAATGCTTTTGAGAAAAATCCTGTCTGGCTCAAAGTCAATCCAGCTACCGATGCGAACAGAGCTATTCCAATTACTGCTGCTATCAAATATTTTTTCTCTAGTATCATAAAAGAAAGAGCAAAAATAATTTCTTTTATTAATTTGCGACTTTGGAAAAAGTTTTGAAAAATATTTTCACTTAAGGCAGTGGTAATTTATGATGAACATATTTCAGAATGTAAAACGTTTTACATTGATACACGTGTATCATGTGATAGCTATCACATTTTATTTCTTGAAATTTTTGTTTTCGAATGGACACAACTTTTCAATTGGACACATATAGCATTTTGGTCTGGGAGAAACGCAAATCTCTTTTCCAAAATCAACAAGCAGACTGTTTGTCAGCAGCCAGTATTTTTTCGGAATTATTTTTTCAATGTCTTTTTTTATTTTTTCAGGATTTTTTTCTTTAGTCCAGTGAAGCCTTTGAGAAATAGTTGCAACATGAACATCGACGGGTATAGTCGGCACTTGGAAAGCAAAAGAAAGCACAATGTCACTTGATTTCGGTCCCACACCAGGAAACTCCATCAATTTTTCTCTAGTTCTCGGAACTCTTCCATCAAATTTCTCAATCAGCATTTTGCAAATTAAATAAATTCTTTTTGCCTTAGTCGGATGATAATTTACATTTTTTATTATTTTATCAATTCTTTTTTCTCCAAGATTTATAAATTCTTGCGGAGTTCTTGCAGCTTTAAACAATTTATCAGTAGCTGGCCAGCTTATTTTATCGTTTGTCTGATGCGAAAGAATAACTCCAACTAAAGTTCTGAAAGGATCTGATTTGTAAATTCTTTCATGATATTTTTTTTGCAAAATTTTAATGATTTTTTCAGTATTTTTCATTGAATGAATTATCATCAGCATGAGATTTATTAGTTATAGTTTTGAATTCGCAGGAGCTCTTCCAAGTTCGCTTTGAGGATCTACGAGATTTCTATCAAAATACAACTCATCTAAATTAGCCCAAACAATTTGTCCAAGATTTAAAACCAACCATCCTGTGTTGTATTTTTCATCCAATTTAACGCACGCCCCATTAGATTTTTTAGATGTGATTGTGGCAGCTACATATGTTCTTGCATCCTTAGCTTGGTAGTAAACTGAATTTCCATTTCCAAAAAACCTAGAAAAATTACGACCAATTCTTGCTAATTCTGACCCTTCTCTTGTTTCTTGCGTGTGCATAATAACTTAGTGACACGAAAAGTTTATAAGTTATACCGAATATTCTAAATACTAGTTCTTTTGTAAATTGCAGTTATGCAAAAGGAAGCTGACAACATTGTATATACTCCTCCTGAAGGTAGCGTCAGCTCTAAAAATATATTTTCCAAGTTAAATCCTGAAATTGCAAAAGCGATAACAAAATTCGGACTAAAAGAACCGACGCAGATTCAAATATTATCTATTGATCCGATTTTAAATGGAAAAAACGTGCTGCTCATTTCTGAAACTGGAACTGGAAAAACGCTTGCAGCAGTCCTTCCTTTGTTTCATCTCATTCTGAAGGAAAATCCAAAACCGATTTGCATGCTCTACATAACTCCGATGAGAAGCCTGAACAGGGACATGATAGAGCATCTAATCCACTGGGGGAATGAATTGAATCTCGAAATTTCTGTGCGACATGGAGATACGTCTGCTTACGAAAGAAGAATGCAGACAGAATTTCCTCCGCATATTTTAATCACAACTCCAGAAACAATACAAGCCATCCTTCCTGGAAAGAAAATTCGTGAGCATCTGAAAAATGTGCGATGGGTTGTTGTTGACGAAGTGCATGAATTAGTAGACAGCAAAAGAGGAATCCAGCTCTCACTTGCTTTGGAAAGAGTCAAATCACTGGCAGGTCATGATTTTCAAGTTATTGGCCTTTCAGCAACTGTTGGAATGCCTGAACATGTAGCCAAATTCATCAGTCCTAACAAGCCGATAGAAATTTTGAAAGCAAAACAAGAGAAATCAATTGAAATTCAAGTAATCAGTCCGAAAACAGAAGTCGGCGACAAAAAGTTGGCGCAAAAATTGTTCACCTCTCCAGAAACTGCAGCACGACTTCGAACAATAAAAGAACTTGTTGAAAATCACAGATCAATTTTGGCTTTCACGAACACGCGGGAATTCGCAGAAGTCCTTTCTTCAAGATTGAAAAATCTGGACAAAAAAATTCCAGCAGGAATCCACCACAGCAGCCTGAGCAAAGAGGTAAGAATCAAAACAGAAAAAGAATTCAAAGAGGAAAAAATAAAAGCAATAATTGCAACAAGTAGCTTGCAGTTAGGAATTGACATAGGTTCGATAGATTTAATTTTGCAGTATATGTCACCAAGAACAGTCACACAATTAATTCAGCGCGTGGGGCGAAGCGGGCATGATCTGCAGAAAATCAGCAAGGGAATTGTTATCGCGACAGACGAGGATGATGTTTTTGAATCTGCGATTATCGCAAGAAAGGCTTTGCATGAAGAACTGGAGGATTTGGATTTTCACGAAGCGGCGTACGACGTTCTCGCCCATCAGATAGTCGGACTCACCTTGGACAACTGGAAGATCGAAATAGCAAAGGCTTACGACATAGTCAGAAAAGCATATCCTTATCAGAAACTGACTCTTGCGGAATTTATGGAAGTATGCAAACAGCTGTCGCAGCTTGGTTTAGTTTTTCTGAATGGAGAAATAAAGAAAAAATATAGAGGTTTTGAATTTTACTACAATCAGCTCTCAACAATTCCCGATACAAAACAGTACCGCGTGTTCAACACATTGGACAATACTTTTGTTGGAGTGCTGGATGAAGAATTCGTTGCGCTGCATGGAGAAACTAACACAACTTTCGTAATCAAGGGGCAGCCTTGGAGAATAATTCAGACTGAGGAAGATAGAGTTTTGGTTGAACCGATTGAAGATGTAGAAGCAGCAATTCCAGGATGGGAAGGAGAGTTAATTCCAGTTCCGTTCGCAGTCGCGCAGGAAGTCGGAAAATTGAGAGCGCAGATAAAAAACAAAATCGGAAGTGATGAAAAAGAACTGGTTGGAGAAATTCAGAAAAAATATCCTGTTGATGAAAATTCTGCAAGAAAAATGATTTCGATTGTAAAAAAACAGAAAAAATTCGGAATAGTCCCCGATGACAAAACTTTTCTTGTCGAAGATTCGGAAAATGTTGTTGTGATTCACACTTGCGCTGGGACGCTTGTGAACGAAACTCTCGGAAGATTTTTGACATCCCTTCTGACAGCAAGAATGGGCTCTGTCGGACTGAGAACGGATCCTTACAGAATAATTCTGACATTCGCTCAGACAAATCTCGATTTTCTGAAAGAAATTCTGTTCAACACAAATCCGGAATTCTTGCAGACATATCTTGAAGCAGGACTCATCCACAGCACGCTGTTCGAATGGAAGTTCATTCATGTCGCAAAAAGATTCGGAGCAATAAGCAGAGGTGCGGAATATGGAAAAGTAAGACTCGGAAGGATAATAGACAGCTATGCCGGCACTCCTCTGTTCAAGGAAACTCTGAAAGAACTGGAGACTGAAAAGCTTGACATAGAAAAAGCTATTGAGGTTCTAAAAAAAATTCAGAAAAAAGAAATTAGATTAATTTTTACAAAAGGCCTCTCTCCGCTCGGAAAATTAGGAATCAAACATAAATTCGCGGAAGTAGTCGGACCGCAGAAACCAGAAGCAGAAATTTTCAACTTATTCAAGCAGCGACTTTTCAACACAAGTGTGCGAATGATTTGCATCAATTGCGGAAAATGGCAGAGGACTTTTGTAGTCGAAGAGATTCCGAAGGATTTGAGATGCGGAAGCTGCTATGCAAAACTTTTGGCAGTCGTCCATCCAAAGGCAGTCCAGACCGAGAAAATTATAAAAAAGAAACTGAAAGGAAGCGAATTGACAGTCGAAGAGAATGCGAGATATGAAAGGGCGAGAAAAACTGCTGATCTTTTTATTGTGTACGGCAAAAAGACTGCAGTTGCTTTGGCTGCGCGCGGAGTTGGTCCTGTAACTGCGAGAAGGATTCTTGCGAAGTTTTATAAAACTGATGATGATTTTCTAAGAGATCTTTTGGAATCAGAAAGGCAATTTATAAAAACAAGAAAATTCTGGAGCACCTAAATATCTAAAAATAATTTTTGTTCAGAAGTGTGCTACCGGGCTGGACTGCAGTGCGAGAGTATTAAAATAAATGTTAAAATTTTACTATTGCAAAATTGATTAGTATTTAAATTTGAGGGGGTTTTTATTTTTCTTTGGTTAATTATATATATGAAATTTCTAAAAAAAGATTTTGCATTCGGAATTATCACCATAATTTCCGGTCTAATAATTGTAGGTACATTGTTATGGGGATTTACGAAATATCCTAATATTGAAAGCTGTAAGGAAAGATTTGTCTTGGACGAGATTTCAATTCTTGGTATCCTATATCTGAAACCTATAACAATAATTATCTATTCAGCTTTCATATGTTGGTTATTTGGATTAGAAAGCATTCGACCCTATTTGACAAAATTGCATATCACAATAAAAACTCTAATATTTCTTTTTCTTTGTTTTCTGGCCTTTCTTTCTTTATATGAAGTTATATGGAATTTTTTTGCGTGGTCTGATGCTTACATTCTCACAAATGGAAATATTCATATTGATTTACTTTACCACCTTCCCACCCAGACTAACCCTACAGCCTCATGCTCATCCAATTTTATCTACACAACTAAAATTCAGTTCCTCATCATGGCAATTAGTTTCTATGGTATTTATTTTTTCCATGAGATAATGAGAACTCAAAATGATAAAAAGAACTCCAGGAAATAATTTGTTAATCAATTAAATAACTCAAAATACCTTCAGATACCTTGATATACCATGCGGGAGGTGTGCTCCCTGGCTGAGGGACGGTGCGAGGATATTTTAATAAATGTTAAAATATTTTTACTGAACTTCTAATACTACCCGACATAACTGCGATACTACCAAACATAACTGTGGAATCTTTACTTTGCCAAATTTTATCATAATTGTATGCGTGAATATTTACCTGAGCCCAATAGTTTGGTGCGGGTATGCTGAAATAAGTTGCATCAGTCATATTACAAGTTGCTGTAATCGTGAATTCCTTTCCAGCAGGAATAGTCTGAACAGGATTTATGGAATTGTAGCCTTCTGGAAGATTAACATTTGTTATTTGACCAGTTGCAGTAGAACTTCCATAAGAAGGTAGTTCTTCAACAAAAAAAGTCTCTTGGTTGTCAATTTTGATGTTGGTGCAAGGGATTTTTCCATTTCTCTGTCCAATATCTATAAAAGTTATGTTCATTGCATATGGCAAAGTGTTTACCATTTTTAATGTGAAAGCTCCATTGTTTGTCAATTCCCAACTTTTCGGAATCAAATATTGAAAACCTTCGACATTGCCGCCCAATAAAATCCAATTATAGTTAAAAAGTATAGTTAACTGAATAATCCAAGCGACAACAATTAAAGCGATGTACTTGTAGTTTTTTAGATGAGTAAGGTAAAGAGAATTTATGGTTTCCAGATAATCGCTCTTTTTTTGTGGTAATACTTCTCTAATCCTTTTTTTATTATACCAGTATGCAATTAGGTTGATTGCTATTGAAGATATGATGGCAACTGTAAAACTGACATAAAAAAGTAAAGCAAAAAATACTATCAAAGAAATTATTACTAAAAAAATTCTACCGATTTTTTCTTGAAAAGAGAAATATTTCCAAATGCTAAAAGTCCCGAATTGGGAAAGCTTCGATATTTTCCTTTGAATATAGATAACAGGAAAAAGAACCCATAAAATAACAACAACTAATGACGGAAGAATAGTCAAAAGAATATACTGAATTCCCAGATACATATCCAAGAGAAGAATAAGCACCACAGGAAGTGGAAGAAATGCGAAATAGAGCAAAGTCAGCTTAGCTAATTTTTCTATACTTTCCGAAACATTTTCGGGCAATGATATCAAATTATATTTGACTTCTATACACTTAAAAATTAAATATTAGAGATCAAAATTCCTTCGCAATATGTGTTAAATACCCAAAAGGTTGACAAGAGAGACATATTCTGGAGAACTGTCCCTGAGACCGAGTGCGGGAGGTGTGAATTGAACCGAATTTAAACTAAGCAACCATTCAAATTCATTGTAGCAACAGTAGTTTCTCCAGCATCATTGTAGTCTCCATTTCCGTTCATATCCACTTGAGCGTAGAAAGTTGGGCTCGAGCAGACAGAACTATCAACAGGAAAAGCGCATCCGCATCCATTTCCTGTCTGAACCACGCAGCTGCATTTCAAAACAATATCGCTTCCGACTTGCTCGCGAACAAAAACAACTTTGTTGTTGCAATTCTGAATGCCAGAAATTATTGCTGAAGCTCTTGTACCGAGGTCAACTGTATCTGGAAAGAAAGAGATTTTTATATTTCCCGAGCATCCGCTGCTTCCACCGCCAACAACACCAGCAGTAATTGGCTGTCCGCTTGGCAGACCTACAAAGGGACCTAGCAAACCCAAAACAGTATAAAAAACCACCACGCTGATTACAAAAAGAATAATATATTCTTTCCTTCCCATCGTTGTTGTTTTCATAAATAAGAATTGCTTGGGCATCTATAAAAAGTTATGTTCTTTTTATTTTTGTGAAAATGAAGTAAGAAATTAATCCTCCTAAAACCCCGCCCAAATGCCCGACATTGGAGACGCTGCCTCCGATTCCGAGAAGAATGACAAAAATCCAGCTGAAAAGAAATGCAAGCAAGCCGACAAAAATCGGGACTGTCCCTGGAGATAGGAAAAAGATTGTCAAAGCGAGGATCAAAACAGTTGCAGTAACGAAAAGCGAAGTGAAATATTCGATGTGCGCTTGATATTGGGCATAAAGCTGCACAAAAGGAATTAGCGCGAGCACGACTAGAATTGTCGGGATTTTTTCCTGCGGTTTTATCATAGATGCGACTGCCATGACTCCGAAAATCGATCCGCTCGCGCCGATGAATGGTCCGCCGAAATTTGTGCACGCCAGAACTGATCCTGCGCATGCGTTATTCATAATATCAAAGAATCCTGTGAGGAATCTTCCGAGAATGTCGAATAACACTGCGAAGAATCCTGAGGAGAAATAAATTGCGAGAAAAGCCCAAGAGCCCACTGTTTCTTCAAGGACAATTCCTGCTATGACTAAAAACAAAATATTGAACAAGACATGGTCGAAGCTTGCATGAATGAATGTATATGTGATAAGGGAGTAAATTTGCGGGCTGGCAGGAATAAATCCGAACGCATCCTCGTAAAAACTCAGATTGTTTTGGGTGAAAAGGAAGACTGCGAATATGACTGCGGAAAGAATAAAAGTGATTTCCGGAAAATCTTCGACCTCAAAATTCTCTCTAAAACCTTCCAGCATAAAATACTTTTGTGTTTTCTTTTTATATTACTGTGAAGAAAAGCAGGCCAATTCCAAGAGCAATCAGGAAAATAAAAACTTTGCCGACATCTTTTACCAAATCAGAAGTCCCCAGAGTCCTTGACAAAAACCATTTTGAAATCGTGTTGGCGACGGCCGCAAGTATTATTCCATGTATTGCCAGAGTGGGAGTAATTGTTGAAATAGCTAAAGTTGCAAGTGAGATGTTTATTGCATCGACTTCGACCAATCCTGCGATAAAAGCAAAAAGAAGAATTCCTGCGTCACCGACATAAGTCCCGACAAGACGGGAAACAATGAAAACTACAATGAAGAAAATTCCAAAAGCGGCTGCCGGCTTGAACGCGAGCGGGGAGCCCAAGTTCACTTTCGGTTCTGATTTGCTGTTTTTGAAAATTATGAAGCTGAGAATATAGCCAACAGCGGCAAGAACCACCATCGGCATCATAATTTTCATTGCAACATCTGTGTTGATGAAAAAATCGACTGCAAGTATTCGTAGAAACATTGTCGACGAAGCCAAGGTAATTGCAAAAGCGGCTGTGTTGAAAATTTTCGGGAATTTTTTTGTTTCTTCAGACATCGCGACTGTGACAGAAGTCGAACTCACAAGCCCGCCAAAAGCCCCAGTGAGCGCTATTCCTTTTCTCACTCCAAAAATTCTCATTGCAATATAGCCGGCAAAGCTCATTGCTAAAACTAGCACGATGGAAAGCCAAACAAGAAATGGATTGAAAAAATTGAAGTATGTTGTATTAGGAACAATAGGAAGGATGACGAAAACGAGAATTGCGAAAAATATTGCATCCCATACTTCTTTTTCTTTCAGATGATGGGCAAAATTATGCATTCTTCCCTTTGACGCGAGAATGAATGTGAGAATGAGTCCTGTTGCAATTGAAAAAATGTAAGGATACGAATCAAAAAATACAATCAGTCCGATTATGAAAGTAAGGAGAAATGCAATTTCGGTTGTCAGTCCAAAATGTTTTTTTCTTGTTTTTGAAATGTAGCCGAAAATTGTAAGAATTCCAACTATCACAAACGCAACAATGACAATCAAAATCGTGTTAAAGAACTGATAAAAATAAGCGGAAAGAGTAGCAAAAAAAGAAAGCAGCATGAATGTTCTCATTCCTTCAACTAATTCACCTGCTCCTCTTCTTTCCCTCTCTATTCCTATCAGCGCACCTAGTGCAAGTGAAAGAATTAATTTGATGATTAAATCAGTTATCATTTAAAACTTAATTCAGAATTTGTCTGCTTAAATGTTTCTACTGAATAGAAATTTGAAATAGTATTGCTCCCAACGGGATTCGAACTTAGACTGATTTTTTTCTGAAAAATAAAATGGGTGAGGCCGGATTTGAACCGGCGATTTACGCGCTATTGTTTAATAGTTTCGCGACGTCAACGCGACGTCTTAGACCGAGCTGGACCACTCACCCTTAATTAAAACCTATTCAAACCAATTCTTAAATAGATTAGATTCCCAGAATCATTCGCAGCCTGCGGAATGAAATGTCAGAATTGGTTTTGTCAATTGTTTCCAAATCCTCTTTTTCAATTTTAAAATCAGCAGCTGCAGCATTTTCTTTAACGTGATTTACATCAGCGGCCTTTGGAATTGCTACAACATTTTCTTTTGAAACTAACCAATTCAAAGTTACTTGTGCAACAGTTTTATCATACTTATTTCCGATTACTTCAAGAATTTTTTTAATTTCTGGTAAACGTTCAAAAAGGTGACCGCGATTAAAGGGACTATAAGCAATAACAGTGATTTTTTCTTTTTTGCAAAAAGGAAGAATATCTTTTTCAATTCCTCTTACTAAAGGAGAATATTCGACTTGAATTGAAACTATTTCATTATTTTTTAAACTTTCTTGCGCTGCTTTTGTCTGATTCACAGAAAAATTGCTTACTCCTATGTATCTGATTTTTCCCTGCTTTACCAATTCTTCCATCGCTTTCATTGTTTCGGAAACTGGAATTATCGGATTTGGCCAGTGAATCTGATAGAGGTCGATAGTTTTAATTCCAAGCCTTTTCAGGCTGTTGTCGCAAGCTTTTATCATGCCATTGAATCTCAAATGCTGTGGACTTACTTTTGTTGCAAGAAAAACTTCTTCATTTTTTATCGCTTCTCCTACAGTCTCTTCAGTCCCATACATTTCTGCAGTATCGACAAATTTCATTCCGAATTTCATTCCACTTTTCAACGTCCGCACAGATTCAGAGTCATTCGGCAGCTTCCATGTTCCCATTCCTATTGCTGGAATTTTTTCTTTTGTTTTTCCCAATTGTTTGAATTTCATAATTACCACTTCAAACAGTTCTATCAAATTTAATAGGAGTCAAACTAATTAATAAAATTATGAAGTCTGATAATGAAATAAAATTTAAGGATGTTCCTAAAGAAGTTCGGAATTTTATGAAAAGAACTAACAAAGAACTGAATGCAAAATTGAAAAAAGCTACTGATAATTTTAATGGCAATTCTGAAGTTGCTTATGTTGTGAAGGAAGGTGACGAAATCAAATTGATAACTGAAGATGAAGCCCTGCGAAATTCTTTATTTCCAACATTGGTCAAAGGGGCAATAAAAAATGAGAAAATAATCAAATAAAAATATTTTCAGAAAAAGTCATTATTTTCAGAATTAGAACTGCCTTCAGTTGTAAAATAAAAGCGCCCAGGATGGGATAAAGACTTAATACTGAATGATAAAACTGTTGCCTACAAGTCTTTTAAAATGTCTTTGTTTCTCAGTCAATGTCTTATTTTTTTGGCTTTTAATTTCAATAAAAAATATTTTATTATTTTTAATTCCTATTCGATCACATACTTCATATGGTTTGAACAGGAAATCGAATGAATCTTTGATTTTTTCTGCAACAAGATTTTCATGAATTCTACTTCTTTTTCCCATTTCTGAGAACTCTTCTTTAGTTTTATTCTGATACTTTAAGAGCGATTGAATATGTTTTTGTCGAAAATCAGGATCTTGCCATTTCTTTTTTATTGCTAAGCTCATCCTCCAATTTCTAAGATCGCTTTTTGTTCTGTTTCCTTTTATTCCTGCTTTTCTTGCATCTTGGTCTTTTCCAAATGTCATGAATAGAAAATGAGAAAATGTACATGAAAAAGATATAGCACTGAGCTCAGTGAATAGCGCGCAAGGTGGGATTTGAACCCACAAGTAGCAAAGCTACGCAGGTTTTTCACAAAATTTAGCAAACCTGTGCCATACCAGGTTAGGCGACTTGCGCATGCGCATAATATTAATTGAAATATGTTTTATCTTATTATTAGTAATCCTTAAATCTGTGAATAGCTTCTGTTTTTTTGATGAAACTTTACCAAATTGTTGATGACAAAATATTCTACAAAGACAGGCCTATTGTAGTAATTCAGCATGAACAGCCAATCAATCTAATTCAATTTATTCACAATTTGCATATAAAACGCAAAATAGGACTTACTGATGAAGGCCTATTGGGCATTTTCGATTTAAATGATTTCAGTAAAGAATATAGGATGAACACTCAAACAGCAGAGAGAATTATTTTCAGTGCAAGAGATTATCTAGTTGCAAAGGGATTGGTTGCGCTTGAAAAAAATGTTCGATATGTTGCTGTTTCTGCCAGCGCTGACCAGCGAAAATAAGAGCAATGATTATTTAAATCTAGATTCTAATATTATTTTTAGAATGTTCTAAAGGAGGAAAAAAATGCCAATTAATGTTAAAGACGTAGCTGATATGTTTGGTAAGGATGTTTTCACTGGCAAAGGCTTCTATGCCGGAAAGATTAGCGACTTAGAATTTGATCTTGCAAGATTCAAGATAAGATCGCTCGTTATCGAAGCAGCAAAGGGAAGTTTTCTCGGAAAAGCTTTGGGTGGAAAAAGAGGAGTAATCATTCCATATCCAATGGTGCAAGCTATTGGAGATGTTGTGATAATAAAACACATACCAACACCAGAAGCGATGGAAGAAGGGGAAATGTCAGAAGCTGCAGCAGAGACAGCGTAGATGATAATGGTACTAGATGAAAACAAAAAGCCAGACAAGACCAAGGAAATGAATTGGACAAAGTCTGGTGAACTTTATGTTCTTATTGACAAGAATACAGAGAAAACGTTTTCCATTGATCCAATTGCTTTTTTGGTCTGGATGACATGCGACGGAAAAACTCCTGTCGACCATATTGTGGATGTTTTTGCAGTCGACGGAAATCGTGACATAGTTAAAGCTGCGATCAAAGGAATTCTGGAAAAACTGACTGAAAGCGGACTTCTGAAATGGGTTTAACTTTTATTCTAAAAAAACGAAATATTTTTATGCGAATTTTAGTCCTAGTTGCTGTTGTTATTATTGCTTTTGCTTCTGCTCTTACTCTGTATCTTTTCTTTAATTCAACTCCTTCAGCCGCCACAGTCACACTTACATCAAACGAGATTGCTGTAGATTCACTTAACTTTCTCACTAAAATGAAACGAACTGACGGCAAGTATGATTATTCGATGAACTGCACTGATGCAGCTGGTTGTGTGAAAAACGGCGATTCATACACACAGACTGGAGCGTGGGCTGTTCTCACGTATGCTGGACTTTACAAAACAACTGGCGATTCTCAATATCTGCAGAGAATGAATGGAGAAGCCACTGATTTGATGAACTCGTGCAGCGGAAAAGAAGATGAATGTATGTGGGTTCTTGTTCAGATGATAAGAGCTTATAACATTACGAAAAATCAGCAATACCTTACCTTTGTTAAAAGTATGGCCGATCGTCTGATGACAAATCATGACGAAGAAAACAGTTCTATGCTGACTGGAATAGAGTCTCGACAGTTCGCGCTGGTTTACGAGATTACTGGTGACCAAAAATATTTGAGCGAGGCAAATGCAAGACTTGCCAAATCAAAAGCTGCATGGAATTCTGCAATTGATTCATTCAATGCGCCGATATACAATTCAAGCTCTTTCATTTTCTATAGATATGCGTGCTGGACTGAACTGGCGGAATCTAAGATTGCTCTTGTCAGCGGAGACAACCAAGCAAAAGCGAATGTTATAAACTTTTTGAAGTCAGCAAACTTTGAAAGCAATTACAAAACTATGGAGCATCTTAGCACACTTCAGCCTTGCATAGAAACACTTCTCAATGCATATCAACAAACTGGAGATAAGCAATATTTTGATCAAGCTAAATTTTTGATGCAGTACATTGTTACTTATCGATGGGATTCCCCGATTTCTGTAGCGACGAAGTACAATGGCGATGGAGCTTTCTTGTTTGAATGGTTCACAGGAGACAATGTAAAAACAGTCACTGATACTGGTTATATGATATATTTGCTCTCGCAGATGCCGAATGAGCAGTTCGAAATTTTGAATTGGAGATAGGATAAAAATGAAAAGCCATTTTATCATCATAATGTTGGCAGCAATTTTCGTTAGCAGCATTTTTTTCACTTTTTCGGTCATTCAATCTCAAGATCTAAATCCTTCTCCGGGAAAACTTGCGCCTGGAACAGGGGTTTGGAAAGTGGAGCATGCGAAATGTTCCAATGGTGAGGTGCGAACATTCATTCCACCAAGATGTGAAGGTGGACCTTGCACTACGCGTTTGCCAAAAGAAAGAGAACCAAAACCAAAAGGTCCAGTCGGTCCAACTCCTACACCTGCTCCAACTCCTACTCCAATAGCGAATGCAAGATGGACTCCTGTTTTGGGATACACGAATTCATTCAACACATGCAGCGACTTGTGCAAAGCATTTCAGCAAAACAATTGCAATCTTCAGGCAGCAATTCAATATTGCAGTGCAGTTGTTTCCCTTGATTTGAACAAAAACGGAAAAATTGATTCTTCTGAGACGGGAAGCAGTCCGGCAGGAACAACCAATTGCGAGACAAATGCAAGATGCTATGATGTTATTGATAATTGCACTTGCACAAATCTGCAGCTGAATATTGGAACTTGCATCAGCCTCTTCTATCAAGTTTACATTGGAAACGGAATGACTGCAATTCAATCTCTTCAAACTATTGCGCAGCAGATAGCAGGAAATTGCAGACCGCCAGGAACTTAAAAAAACACAGATAGATATTATTTTATATGGCACCACCTTGCACAGAAATACAGTGTTATTTGACTTTTTTCTCTGAACCAGTAGCTCAGATTATTATTATTGCCGCAATCATTTTGATTGTCATTCTGCTATTGTTGAAAAGAAGAAAGAAAAAAATAAATTAAGGATAGATTCTGTTTATCAGACGCGGAAATGCAATTGCGTCTCTTATATGCTCTAATTTGCAAATCCATGCTACAAGTCTTTCTACTCCAAGTCCGAATCCAGAATGAGGAACAGTTCCGTATTTTCTCAGCTCGAGATACCATTCGTAAGCTTTCGGATCAAGTTTCTCTTCCTTTATTCTTTTCATCAATTTTTCGTAATCATCTTCTCTCTGTCCGCCTCCAGTAATTTCTCCGTATTTTTCTGGGGCCAACATGTCCAATGAAAGAGTCACTTCAGGTTTTTTTGGATCTTCTTTGTGATAAAATGCTTTTACTCCTTTTGCAAAATGCGTCAGGAAAAATGGTTTTGTGAATTTTTCTGTTAGAACTTGCTCATGCTCCCAAGTTATGTCATCACCAAATTTTATTTTCACCTTTTTTTCTTGCAGATACTTTATCGCATCGTCGTAAGTTATTCTTTCAAACGGGGGCTTGACTGAGAGCAAATATTCAACATCTCTTCCGAAAAATTTCATCTCTTCAGGCATTTCTTTTGCCAATCCATGCAGAATGAACGAAACTAATTCTTCCTCAGTTTTGAAAATGCATTCAAGATCGCACCATGGCTCTTCGACTTCAAGATGCCAGTATTCTGTCAAATGACGTCGCGTTCTGCTTTTCTCTGCTCTGAATGATGGGGCTACTGTGTAGATTTTTCCGAGCGAAGCGATCGCAGCTTCGGCATACAGCTGCCAGCTTTGAGTCAAGTAAGCTTTCTGCTCGAAATATTTTACTGGAAATAAAGTGGAGCCACCTTCGACTGCCGCTGCTGTGAATATTGGGGAGTGAAATTCTGTGTATCCTTGTTGTTCAAACCATTTTCTCGCGAGCTCCAAAACTTTCGCACGCACTTTCAGAATCCTCATCATTTTTTCTGAACGCAAGTAAAAGTGACGTTGATCCAAAAGAAAGTCCGGACCATGCTCGTGAATTTTTTTCTCGCTCTCTAGCGGATATTCTTCTGCAGCCTTGTGCTCGACGACAACAGCATCAGCAACTAATTCGAATCCTCCAGGCGCCCTCTGATCTTTTTTCACCTGACCATCGATTTCTACAACTGATTCGATTGGTAGTTTATCGAATTTTTCAAAATCTTTCACTTTTTCTTTTTTTATTGTTGCTTGCATAAGAGAAGTGCCGTCGCGGATTATGAAAAACAAAACTCCTCCGATTGTTCTTTTTGCGTGGAGCCATCCGTGGATTTTTCTGCGTCCTTCTTTTTTTTCTGCAAGAATTTTTCTTATTTCATCGAACATCAAAATCACCAAAGCGCCCTCGGTGCGATTTGAACGCACGACCAACTGGTTAACAGCCAGGCGCTCTTTAATGCCATATGCATTGGAACCACTGAGCTACGAGGGCTTTTTTTAGAAAATTCTATTTGCAAGGCTAAACAAAAGTCAGAATCAGTTTGAATTAAAGCAATCGCCCTGCATTTTCATCACATTATTCTTCGTTGTGCAAAGTATTTAAAAGTACCGGCGGATTTCAGATTTTAAAAATGTTACACATGTAACGATGTAGTATGTACTACAACAGATTTTTTAAAAATGCAAAATATTTTTCGGAAAATTTTGAAAATGTGATACGTATCACAAAAATTTCCTACAAAATAGCAGAAACTATTTTTTATAAAATATACTTTGCTATTGCGATAATGCTTTAAAAGGACTTGAGAAAATAATAATTGGGTTAAGTTTGAGCAGTGTTTTTGCTACACTACTTCTAAGATAAAATAAGTGAAAATCCTTATAAAGGGTTTTCGATGAGGCAAAATATATTTTGCTGAATATAGGAGGAAGAACTAAATGGAGTCAATAATCGCTAACGCGTTAAGCAGAACAGGCGGACAACCACAAGACAACATATCAACACGATTCAGACTTGAATCTACATCTGGATCGACTTTCAGCAACGTAGATTATTATAAGCTAGCAGAACAGGAATTCGGTTTTGCCATGAAAAAGGCTTCTATCGCAGTCGTAGGTTGCGGTGGAGCGGGGCAAAATGCAGTAACCAGACTCACAGAAATGGGAATTGAAGGTGCTAGAACTGTTTCTCTCAATACTGATGCTAAACATCTTGCCGTAGGTAAGGCTGATAAAAAAATTCTCATAGGAAAGGAGTTAACAAGAGGGCTAGGAGCCGGAGGTTACTGGGAAGTAGGGAAGAAGGCAGCAGAAGAAAGCAGGAACGAAATCAAAGAAGCGCTAGATGGAGTAGATCTTTTGTTTGCAGTAGCTGGTCTAGGAAAAGGAACAGGTACAGGAGGCATTCCAGTAGTTTGCGAGCTTGCAAAAAGTTCAGGGGCAATAGTCATCGCAGTAGTAACAATGCCATTCAAGCTAGAAGGTACGAGAATTACTGTAGCTGAGGATGCATTGTCAAGATTGCGACAAGTCTGTGACACAGCAATTGTCATTGAAAACGACAAGCTTCTGAAATTCGCAGGTAATCTTGGAATACAGCAGGCGTTTGCAGTTGCAGACGAACTCATTGCCGCAATGGTCAAGGGAATCACAGAAACAATAACTCTACCGTCACTAGTCAATCTAGATTATGCTGATGTTAAAGCAGTGATGCATTCCGGAGGGGTTGCATCGATTGGAGTAGGTGAGTCCAACAGCAGCAACAGGGCAGAAGAAGCAATAACAAAAGCTTTGCAGAATCCACTGTTAGAAGTTGATTATACTGGCGCTCAAGGAGCATTAGTCCACATAACAGGTGGGCCAGACCTAAAATTGGACGAAGTCAATCTCATAGGAGAGACTGTCGCTCAGCATCTAGATCCTTCAGCTCAAGTATACTGGGGGGCAAGAATCCTTCCAGAATTTGAAGGAAGAGTCCAGGTAATCAGCATAATAACAGGAGTGAAAAGTCCCTACATATTGGGACCAATAAGCTACGAACGTCCACTGGTACGCGAAATGAGCCAAACGCTAGGAATAGACATAATTCGCTAGACACAATCCGCAAAAATTTATGGGGCTTCACCCCATTTTTTTAATTTGCAGAAACTGCACTTCAAACAAAAACACAAACATGCTAACATCTCTCTCTTCATGATCTTCACACTCTGGACATTGGAAGACATGCAGTCTGCAGGGTGAACTCAAAAATCGAGGTGAAAAAGATGGAGGAAGAAGAACCAACGGAACCAAAAGAGGACGACATGTGGGATCCCTTTGAAGATGACGAAGAGGAGTTAGAATTCTAACTCTTCTGATTTTTTATTTTTGGAAGAGAAGAGAGAAGAAAAAAGATGGAGCTAAATCAAAATCAATACGAACTCATAAGTTTCGGAATAAAGGTTGTTGTAACTGTTGTAGCAGCAGCTGTGATTGCGACTGCAACTTTTTTTGTACTTAATTCTGGAAAAAGCAATGTTGTGAAACTTGAAAATCTTCCTTTTTACGACAGCTCGACCAAAGCAGTAGTCCTAGCAAACAACACCGCAGCCCTTTCTGGTTATCAAAACTGCGACATCTACGTGAGCGGTCCGACAAAGAATATAAAATATTTTGAAACTGTGAATTGCGATTCATTAAGCTCCACAGAAATAAGCAAGCAGGATTTGCTCAACATGTTCGGCGGCCAGACAGGAACATACACTGTGATAATCTATTCCGAGCCAAAGTCCCAGGGAAGCATTCTGCAATTTTCCATAATGAAATGAAGAGACAACAAAATCAACTAACACAAAAACAGTAACTCGGCCTGGTGGAATGACAATATCATCCATTAATACCAGATCAACTTTCGAATCAGCAAACAACATAGAACATATTTTTTTTTCAAAACAATAATTTAAATGCAAAAAAATAAACTATTAATTAATGAAAGTGGGAAATCTGTCCGCTATTCTAGTTATTTTGTTTGTAGCTTTCGGTATAGCTTTTGTTCTTTCTACATTCATCACGGTTGACCAAAACGGCCCTCATTTTACTTCGCGGCCTATTTTTGGTAGCGCTGGTCCTGCTGGATGCACTATTGGATTGAATTGCCCTCAACTTACTCTTACAGCAAATCCGACTTCAATCTACATTAACGTTACGACCAATGCGAATTTGCCAGAATCTGCAGTTATAACTGTCACTGAACCGGGGTCATCTTGTGCTGCAAATACTAATATTTCATTTCAGAGTGATACTCCTGGAATATTCAGTAAATCTTACTGTCTTTTGCCAGGAGGAACTAGCTGTTCTTGCAACGTAACTTTCCATAGTTCTGGTACTTCGGGCAAAGCAACAATTCTTGCAACAGATGTCACTAATCAAAACAGTATCACCCCGCAAACAACTACTGTGAATATTCTCTGGCCCGCGACTCCTTGCATAGGAATAGCGACTCAATGCAATGCCACGGCTTCTACTGCTTATTCGCCTACAACACCAGTTTTCCAAACGAGCGCTACCTGCACAGCTCAGAAAAATTGCGTGTGGTACAATCCTACTGCAACATTCAATCTCGGTTCTTGTAGCGGCATTAGTTCTTATTGCAATCTATATTACTGTGGTCGTGCAACTACGCCTGGTAGCTGTGCATCTGCTTATTCTGCATGTCAATGTCATTGGAGTAGTGGAGATTTTGCGCTTTATCCGATGTGCGCTGGAACTGTTAGTTATGATTGTAGTTCGCTCATTAGTATAGGTACGTGCGCTACCGATTTCAGATGCCAATGGAACAGCACATCAAATTCATGCGCCAAAAAGCCATGCAGCACGTGGAATAGTGACAGAAGCAATTGTGCATTGGCGGTTGGATGCACTTACGCAACAGCGCCATGCGCGGGTAGTGTTCCTAACTGTACTTCAATTAATTCCCAAAATAGTTGTTCCGGGACCTCGGGCTGCACTTGGGCTGGGTTTGATCCAAACAATCAGCCATGTCATTCTGTCACAGGATCATCGTACACGAATAGCACTCCATGTTCACGTTTGAGCGGAAACGCTTGTTCAAGCCAAGTCGGATGCACGTGGAACGAGAGTTCAAGTCCTTGCACTGGAAATAATAACTTTACATGCAGCCAGTTTACATCTGTTTCAACTTGCACTGGCAATTATCAATGCTATTACAATTTCACAACATCAACATGCGGATCAAAACCCTGCAGCACATGGACTGGAAATTCAACTTTGTGTTCAGCTTCAAACAATTGCACTTATACACAAACATTTCAATGCACTGGAAACTCTGCAACATGCAATTTGTTTAATAGCAATCAGACTGCATGCCAGTCGCAAAGCGGATGCCAGTGGTACAGCACGACACCAACTACTACAACGACGACAACTACTACAACAACCACGACTGCTACAATCAGTACAACAACAACAACCAGTGCATTTCCTGGAAATTTCGTCGGCACTAATTTTTCTTGCTCCAACGTAACAGGTGGATATTCATGCGGATTTGATTATAACAATTCTGCTGGAGCAAATGCTGTTGCGTTCTTATTTACAGCTGCTAATGGAGATGTTATTAGTTCATCAACAAAAGTAATTGCAAATGGAAATAGCACTGTGTCTGCATTGCTTTACTGCCCTTCTCTTCCTTCAGGAAATTATTATGTTTCATGGAAAACTTATGTTCAAACAGCAAATATTTTAACGAATCCGATTGTATGGTCAAAAACAAATGAGAGGCAAATGATAACATGTCCAACTTCAAGTTAATTGCAATAGTATTTTCATTCGTATTACCATTCTTGTTAGCGGATTTGCTGTTTTTATTTCCTCAAACTTTTGCTCTTACGTGCAATGCCTGCTCGCCACAAGCCTGCTATTGCAATATAACAGAATGTGTTAATGGAACTCTTGATGTTTACGCAATTGCTTGCACTGGAATTCCTATAAAAGAATTTATTTTTACAAATGGCTCTTTCACATGGACTTCTGCGCTAGCACAAAATTATTATCTGCAGGCATATTGCGATTCTGGAATAATGTCAAACTGCAATAATGTTAATTTAACTTCTTATGCTACTACAACGACTACAACTGTTCTGCAAAAAACAGATTGTCCTTATGACTGCTGCATTGCTGAAACAAATTACGTCGATAGATATTGCCCTGAAGGATATGACTGCATCAGCAATCAATGCATTTCGACTGTAACTACAGAAACTCAAGAAAACCAGGGATATCAAATAAATTATTCGATTATTGGAATAGTTGCAATTGTGATAATTGCTGCAGTATTTCTTTTCTATTTCTTTACGGGAAAGAAAAAACCGGAAGAAGACAGATGGAGCGCACTTTACAAAAAATATAGGCGCAGATAGTCGAAGATTTTTAAGATTTATAAGATTTATATTAGCTGCAATTAGTTGTAAATATGCGCAGAGAGGAAAATCTGGAAAAAATAGTGAATGAAGTAGTTGCAGAAAATCCTTCAGATTTACTTTCAATTCATGCCGGAGTGAGAAGTTCGATAGATAAACTCGTAGATGAAGTGATGCACCGCAGCAGAATAAAGACCGATCCGAAAAAAATCCGGCAGCTTATTCTCAGCAAGCTTTAAGTTCTAGCTATTTCTTTTTCTTTTTCATGGGTCCGTAGCATAATGGATAGTGTGACTCGCTTCGGACGAGTTCGGTGAGGGTTCGAATCCCTCCGGGCCCATCTTACAATAAGTATTTAAGTAAGGAGAAGTAATTCTTACTTATGAAGGAAAAATACGAAGTCAAAATAACAAGCAAAGGACAATTGACTTTGCCAAAAAGACTTAGAGAAAAATTAGCTATAAGCAAAGGAAGCAAAGTCATTCTCGAAATAAGAGAACAAGAAATTGCTTTAAGACCAAGAAAATTCAGCATTGTCGATAAATTAGTCGGGATGGGCAAAGCTAAGAAGAGCAGTTTAGAATTGCACAAAGAATTTGCTAAAGAAGTAGAAAGAAGATTAAGATGAAACTCGTTCTTGATGCAAATATTTTTCTTAATGTTATTTTTGAAGAAAAGCAATTCCTAGAATCTTCAAAAAAATTACTGAAACAAATTGAATTAAAAAAATTTGATGCATATATCTCATCAATAACTTTAGCAGAAATTATTTGGATAGTTCACAAACAAAGTGGTTACAAAAAGGCAAAAGAAGTGCAAAGTTATTTACGAGAACTTTCGGAATTGCAAATAATTAAAGTAATTCCACTTAATAATGAAGTTGTCTTTGGCATGTCAGATGTTGTCGAAAAATATCAATTGAGTTTTGTTGACGCTTTGGTAGCATCAATTGCAATAGATTTGAAAGCTAACTTAGTAACAAGAGACGAAAAAATTATAAAGAATGTCAAAGAAATCAAAGTCAGAAGGCCAGATGATTTAGTATGAAAGTTAGAAATATTAAAAGAAGATGCGTAGTTTGTGGTAAAAAATTAACTATAAAATTAAATGATAATAGGACTTATATTGGTGGCCAATTTTTTGGGAAAATAAAAATTCCGACAGGCAAAGCCAAATGGAAAAAAGTAGGAACATCAACTATTTTAAAGCCTATTCAAAAAAGAACTGATATTGTAAAATGGATTGGCAAGGAAAAGACAGTTGAATATTGGGAATGCAACAATTGTTATAAATAAGAATAAATTTAGCAATATTTACAGCAGAATTATTTACAACTGTAAATAATTGGAGTTTCTAACCTAGATTCTAATAACTCCGGGCCCATTTATTTTATAGATGTAAATAAATCCTTTGTATTTCATTAAAAAAATATGTCTGCTGATAAGAAAGAAGAACTACGAAAAAAATTTGAACAAGAGTATAAAGCAGCAAAAAAATTATTTGAAGCTCTTCCTTCTGAAGAGCAACTTTTCATTACTCTTCAAAGTGGACAATATGCTCGAGAATTAGTTAAAGAAGGAAGCATAATTCCAAGAATAAACAAAAAAACTGGGCAAGTTGATTATCATACTACAATAAAAGGAGTTCAAATGTATGGTAAGATGATAACTCCAGAAGTAAAAGAAAAAATAGATGAAGAGCTAGGAATTACAGAATATTCTTCAATTATACATCCAATAAGGGATCAAAAGGAAATCAAAGCAGCATATATGAATGAAGATTATGTGTTAGAACCGCATGCGATATTTAGATTACAAGATATGGGCGAATTAACAGCAGAAGAAGTAAAAATATTGTTGCAAAGATATGAAGAATACGAACAACAACAGGAAAATGCGAGGAAAACACCAAAGCATGGAAAATTATGGCCGCCACATTCATTGTATGCGCCCAGAGAAAAGCTTCAAGTGGTGAGAAGGGAGAGCCCAGATTTGGCTGATGCCTATGAACTATTTTGGCAAATTCTTTTCGCGGCTAAACACGATTACAAATCCAAAATTAGAGATGTAGAAACACAATACAAAGAGCTTTCTGATCTCAAGGAAAAAAATCTACTACATTCATTTTTCGCTTATGTTTCGATAGCTACAATCAAAGAGAAAAGATTCATAGGAAACATGGATAAAATTCAACCTCTTGTTCGCATTGGATATGATGAAGATGATGTTTTAGATTATGTTTACGCAGTTATACCACACGAAGTGGCTTTTGTGGCTGATATTGATCAGAATAAAATTGATGGTATCCTCGAATTAGCAAAGGAGAGAGGATTTGTAAGGCAAGGTGATAAGTTTCCCAAGACACCTGAAGATGCGACATTAAATGTTGTCGTTAAAGATGGTAAATTATTCGCAGTTCGTGAAACTACTTGATTTAAGATAAATATCTCATAAGGAGATTCTCACCCTTTCATATCTCCTAGTTTACTTGAAATTCGATGGGCTCCGAGCCCATTTATTTACATATGTAAATAAAAAATCACTAATTTCATCACTGTGTATATGAAAAATTATCCTATGTTTCTGGTTCAGTCCCTATGTTTTTCTTTTGCTGGAGTAGCAAGGCTTTTGGCTGTTTTTATTTGCTCAAATTCGGTTGGCGTCCAATTTTTTTTACTTAATCTCCTAACTTTTTCTATGGCCGTTTCCTTTGTATTCAAAGTTTCTTCTTGTTTAGTTTGAGTTCCTGACATTTTATTTACCTCTGAAATATAACGTCGAACTTTTGCTAATTCTCCTTTTAAAGAAAGAATTCTAGAAATATCATCATAAAGTGCAAGTCTTTGTGCATCATCTAAAATCCTCTGATTTACTGTAATAGCACCAGAGACATCTCTCTGTTTAATCATTTCATAAGTTTTATCTAGATATACTGCTAATGGATCACGCATACGTTTCTGTTGAATTATTTCTGGGCTACCAGAACTATTTCCTTTAATTAGATTCAACCGCTCTAATCCATCAAGAGCAAGTATAGTTCTGCCATAAGTTGGCTCTTGACGTAATTCAGAGAAACTTTTCCTTCCGCCCTCCAATTGAAATAAAATATTTTTTGCCCCGTAATTTTTTAAAACAAGATTATAATATCTGAAAAAATTTATGTCATCTTCAGGTGCAAAAACATTTATTATATTTTGATTTGTTCTGTGAGTTAGATACCATAAATCTTCGAGTTCTAGCTCATATCTAAGAACAGGATCTAGTATATCAACCTCTAGTTTAAATTTTTTAGCAACTTCAGGTTTTTTAATCATTTCTCTTAGTTTTCTTATTTCTATCTCGCTTTCAAATGGAACACCAGAAGAATCAATCAAACCTCTTGAAGTACTTGCCAAGAAGCGATATGCCAAAGGATTATTTGCATATAATTGTTGATATGACAGAAGAGAACAAACTACTAAATGACTTCTGTGTGAAACCACTCTTGCCAAATGCGCTTCATATTCTCTTTCTTCATTATTTTGTAAAAATTTGGTTGTTTCTAATCCTATTCTTTCGAATATGTTTGAATCCAAACTACTCATTTTTTTCACACTCTGGTCAGTCAATCCTTAAAAAGAAAAAGTCATCTTGATGTTGTAATTATTTCCTTCCTGCCATATAAAGCTTTCCTAAAATTATTCGCATCGAATTTTAACTTCTATTCTTTATAATGATGTAATTTTTTGGAAATTCTTGGAAGTTTTTACAGCTGTAAATAAAATATCTCCTAGTTTACTTCAAATTCGAATCACTCTGATTCCATAAAATGTTTAAATAATTAACCATCCTTAACGTCCTTATGACGCATATAGACAAATCTTACAGGCATAATTTGATTTATGCAGTTTTCGAAAATCCAACTATAAAGATTGATAGAAGGATAGAGGAAGAGTTTGAAAAGCAAAGGGAATTTCTGAACCTTGAGACTTTGGGGTGCACGCGCAGACAATTCATGACATCGGTTCAAGTCGTTGCGGATGCCGAGGAATACTTCACTCAATATCCATTTGAAGTCGGATATGCAATTAGCAGTTTAGAAAACCATTATGAAAAAAGCCCTTTTGGAGATGATGCAAAATTCAAAGCGCAAGTAGGCCAAATTGGATATCTTTGCCTCATAAGCGGCGGAAAATTTGATCCGACAAAAGTAAAAGCACCCGTGACTCAGTTTGGTTTGCAAATGATGGTTTCAAATCCTAATCATGATATAGTTGCAACACCTGAAAAAACAAAAGAGAGAATTGAATCGATACACGAGCGCACAAGAAAAAAATATTCTCAGGCAACAGAACTAATTTACAAATCATTTTAAAAGGTGAAATCCTATGCCGCTTAGTCGTATATATGAGAAAAATATCTCCCAGTTTACTTGAAATGCGATGGGCTCCGTTCCCAATTAGAATTTTTACAGGAATTCAAGGATAATGAAAAATACTCTTGTAAAAGCAGATTTAAATTTATTCATTGAACATATACCTATGAAAAAAGGAATTGAAAAAGAAGCTGTTGAAAAAAGCATTGAAAAAGCGTTAGATTTTTTGGAAACAAGTCAATTATCATCTGGAGAATTTGCATTTTATACATCAAATTCACCGCTAATGACACCAGTTTATACTGTGCCCAGATGCCCTTTTACAGCAACTTTTGTGCTTCACGCCCTGAAATATGTTGGCAGAACAAAAAGAACTGAAAAAATTATTAACAAAGGATTGCACTTTTTATTAACCGAAAAAGAACCACCGGGTATTTGGAGAATGAGCAAAGCTTCTTCACCAATGCCTGCTCTAGATTTGGATGATACATGCTTGTCATTAGCTGCATTGAGAGAATATGAGGTCACTGGAACCGATTACGAATTTTCAGCAAAATATTTAGAAAAATACAGAAACAAAGAAGGTCTTTTTTATACTTGGATTTTGGAAAACTTTGAAGAAAACAATACGATTGATTCTGTTGTAAATACAAACGTTTTGTTTTTTTATTCATTCCAAAATCGAACATTTGGAAATGTGTTGAAACATTTGAATGATGTTGTAAAAAATTCTGAGTTGCAAAAAAACAAATTTGAAAGTGTCTATTATCCGTCGCCATATGCTTTGACTTACGCAGTAACGAGATTATATAAGGATGGAGGAATAAGAAATCTCAACATTCCAACATCTTTGATAGGTGAATTAATATTGAAAAAACAAAAATCTGAAGGCCTTGGAGAAAACGATCTCGAAGTCGCCCTAGCGGCTGTGTCCTTACTGAATATTGGATATAGAGATAATCAAATAAATAATGCATTAAGCCATTTATTAGAAGCACAAAGACCAAATGGCAGTTGGCCAAATAATTTTATTTTTGTTGGGCCTTTCCTTTCCGATCCATGTTATTACTATGGCTCTGAAGAATTAACAACAACTTTTTCTTTAGAAGCTTTAGCGAAATATCTTTATCATAATTATTCAACGAAATAAGAGCAAAACATTCTAGATTGCAGAACATTTCTTCTTGGCAAGTGTTTCAATCTATCAATATAGCTTACATCAGAATGATATGCTTTCATAGTTCGACCTATAACATCAGCAACATAATCAAAAGTTTCAACAACAAATTCTTTTGATTTCAAATCCTTAAATGATGTCATTTGCAGAAAGTTTTTCTTCGACATATTCATATATCCTTGTACAGTATTCATAACACTGTCGAGTGCGCCATTGTTTATTGCCATCATAATAATGGTTCTGACATTTTTTTCAGTCACAGATGCAGATGTCATATATTCTTTCAGTAAAGCTCTATCTTGAGGACTAGAGAAACTAGTTAATTGACTAAAAACATAATTTCCAAATTTTTTCGCAGAAACATCGGTTCCGTCTAAAAAATCATGTACTTCATCAGTTAGATGCATCCCTGCGCAAAATTTTTTTCCAACATTAGCAGAAAGATTTATTTGTTTCATTGAGTGAGCAACAGGAATAGCAGCAATTAAACCTAATATTTTTCCGTAATCTGAAATTCTATCAACAATAATATCTGCGGTTTTTGTCTGTGGAAGTGTTTTGAGTTTTTCTCGAGTCTTATCTGGAATAGAAAGATAAGGAAAATTAAGTATTGCTTCCGACAATCTATCAAATCTTTCTCCTGTTTTGTCTTTTGAAATTTCGTTCATACACCTGTTTGCCAACATAAGTAACGTTGTATAAATACAAACCAGTTCATAGGAATCAAGACCAAATAAAGGCGAATGACTTTTTCTTTCACTTTCACGAACTTCTACAATGTTATCATAAGTACGAATTGCGTCGCCAAGAAAATCAGCAGTAAGGCCTGAAAAGAGAGAGATTTTTTCATCTCCGCCGATGACTTTCGAAATTGAGTAAACCAGTATACCATGATTGCTTGAATGTTTAAAATTCTGTAATACAGATACAATTTTTTTGGGTCTTTCTACAAATGCCTCTTTTTGTGCTGACTCATTTATCAAACCTAATTTTAAATCTTCTAATTTCAATGCTACTTCTGTCCATCTATCTTTGTAATTCATTCAGAATCAATTAAAAGTGTTAAACAAAACTACTTAAGTTTTCTTGCAATGAACAGCATTCTTCTTTTATTCGAATCAAATTTTTCTGTCAGATTATAGTTTCCCAACACATCGATGACTTCAAAATGAGCTTCTTTTAAGAGCTTTAACACATCATCTAAAAAAAGTATCCGTAAATTATTATCTTCTATTTCAAGCGATAATTTTCCTTCATCTTCGATAAAACCTATAGCAACAACACTCAATAATTTGTTTTGTAAGTCGAGCCTTTTATTGTAAAATAAAACTATTTTGATATTTTCTGCTTTCATAACGCTTGGTATTGAAAAGTCTTGGTGATATTTGATTATCATATCTGGGTTCTCTAAATCTAACACAAATATTCCTCCATCATTCAAGGCATCATGAACATTATTGAGGGTTTTCTTAATGTCTTCATATTTTATCACTTCTTGAAAAGCAGCCCACATAGAAATAGCAGCATCAAACTTTTCTGCAACATTCAAATCTTTCATGTCTTGCTTTAAGAAATTTATATATAGATTTTCTTTTTCCACCTTTTCAGAAGCAACTTGAATCATATCTGCATCAATATCTACGCCAACAACCTTGTAACCCATTTTAGTTAGAAGTATGGCGTGGTTTCCTGTTCCGCATCCCAAATCAATTATCTTGTTGACATTACCAAATCTTTTAAAAACAAAGTCCAAAAATGATACTTCTTGTTTATAGTCCTTTTTAATCAGTAAATCAAAATATTTTGCAAATTTGCCTTTAGATTTGTCGGTCATAAATTTAATTTAGCATTTATATTGTTTTACAGTTATCGGAACAGTTGGATTGTCTTCCTGTTCCATGTAAACTTCACTTACATGTCCTGGAACTCCCCACCAACAAATCGTGTATGGTTGAATTCTTCTAGCTTCTATTCTCATATTAATCAATTATTTGTTGCATGGTGGAGTATTTATCATTTTTGGTTGACCAAAAAGAACATCTGCCATAGCTAAACAATTGCTTATACAATACTTTCTGTCATTGCAAGCACCACATTTTTCATTTATTGGAGGTGCCTCTCTATAGAAAGACCAATTGCCATTCAACCAAACATTTAAAAAGCCATCTTGAATGTTGCCCGCAATGGCATCAGGAATATATCCAACAAACTGGCAGCCACTAACATCACCGTCAGCCTCCACATGTGCTCTTGCAATTCCAGCCTCGCATATCATTGGAGTATCATAACTACGGTATTGTTGTCGTGAAGCTATGCACGCAACATTGTAACCTTCATTAGACAATCTCTCAACGTGTTTTTCTAATTGAATAGTCTCTTCAGGAGACAGTGGCTTAAGATTTCCTCTTGGAACAAGAGGTGTTACCTTCATTCTTATTCCTAGTTTTTTTACTATTTCAGACACTTTTTCAATCTCTTCTAATCCTTGACCAAAATAAGTAAGATTTATTGCAGTTCGCAAACCCACATCTTTAGCACTTTGCAAAGCGGATAATGCAATTGAAAACGCACCTTTATATCTACTGATTTGATCTTGCATCTCACTTCCAGAATCTAGACTAACTACAACATCGGTAAGGCCCATATTTTTTAATTCAACAACCGTATCTCTATCAAAATTGTAACCTCTAGTTGCTAAAGCTCTACTTCTTATGCCTCTATCTCTTGCGAATTTTATGTATTGTTTTAAATTTTCTTTGACAAGACCTGGTTCACCGCCAGAAAAAGTTACTAGTCGACAACCAAGCTGAGAAATATCTTCCATTGTCTTGTAAACAAATTCTTTTTCTACCTGTTTACCAATTTTCATTGGTTGACGCAGACAATAGATACAGTCATACAAACAAGCACTAGTTGTTGAAATAACAACATTACTTATTCCAAGGGGTCCATGCTCAAACTTATCCGTATTTTTTATAACTTTTTTATAATCCATTTTCTCCATTTTCATTGGCTTGGTTTCAACAAGACCACTTTGTTGCATAAGTGAGAGAATTTTTTTTAACTCAGTTTTTTCAGGTTTAATGTCATATTCGCTTAAATCTTTCTCCCATCTTTGGAAATCAGCAGGGCCGTTCATTGTCAGAACTGCTATTGAAGCCTCTCTATCCAAACTTAATAAACTTCCATTTCCGCTCATCAAATCGAAATCGTCTTCGCTTTTTTTAAAAATATTCAATTCGCCAAGGACCCAATATTCTAAACTATCGCTCATGCTTGTTTATTCAGTCGCAATGCTTTTATACGTATCGATTAACACTCGACTAAATGCAAATATGTTTGAAAAATAACAAGAGGATTTAAATCCTTTGTTTTTGCTATAAATATTATGTTATCTGTGCATGACAAAGCAGGCCAAAATGAGGAAAGATGTTTTTCAGATTTCCCTGACGACTGTGGAGCATGCGCATTCTATAGAAGAAAAATGACAGTAGGTTCCCCATTAATGTACCTGTTTCCGTTTTTTGTGTCGTATAATGATTTGCCAAAAACGATAGAAGTATGTACGAAGTATAACAAAACGAAAACATCAATGTAGAAATGTAGGCAATTTTTTTAATGGAATCAATATTCAAAAGAATAAGGGACAAGGAGCCTTTCCTAAGTTTAATTGCAAATTTTATCAATTTTATATTATTGTTTCTGAATGTTTCCATGGTAGTTGTTTTAGCTGGTCTAGGTAACATATCATCATACCATTGAGAAAATCTTTCTCAATAATTTTTCCTCAAAGATTTGGGGATTTAAAATTTTGTAGCTTCGAATCAAAAATATGAATGTATACCCATTTGTATTCAAGCCTAGGGTTGAAATAACTTCGGGCCCAAAGTTTTTGGTTCAAGAGTATTAAAATAAGTGTAAAGAAAAAAACTTTTTGACTAGTTAAAAAGTTTTTAAACGTCGAGGCTGAACTTAGAGCTAAAGATACAATAGTATCATATTACTCAACAAGTAGGAGTAAATCTCCCTTCTGCCAATCTCGTATTATCATTAAGGCAGTTCTTCCTTCATCGATTTTGCCACCCTTCCAAAGAAAATTCTTCTTCCTACCTATTTCTAAAAGGATTTCTGACGCATCGTCTGTTTCTACCTTCACACCATAAAATTTCTCTAAACTCCTCCTGTTATTGTCCAAGAACAATTGTATTATCTTCATTGCCGCTAGGTCTGGATTTTCCAGTTTGTCCGGGTCTATAACCGACATCAATGCTTGTTCTGCTTCATCCTTCTCATCCAGAGGTATCACGCCTGGTGTGTCCAAGAACATGATGTTACCTTTGCCTCTTATCCATTGAACCCCTCTAGTTAATCCGGCAATTGGAGAAGTTTTAGCAACCTCTTTGAACCCAATTAAAACGTTTATGACTGATGATTTACCTGTGTTAGGGTAACCGATAACACCAACTTTTATATAATTCCCATATCGTCTCTTTTTAGCCAACTTAAAGATCATTTCTTTCAAAGCAAAGATTCCTGTTCTATCTTTACATGAGACAAAAACTACTTCCTCTGATTCAAACTCTCGCAAAAAATTCATTCTCATTTTTCTTGTTATCAAATCCGATTTATTTATTACCAATATGAGAAACTTTCTTTTCCGTCGAATCTTATTCTCTACCTTTTTATTGCGGGTAAGTTTTGGCATACGGGCATCTATGACTTCCAATAGAATATCGGATTCATAGATGACTCTATCCACTATCCTCCAAAAATGATGCATTTTCATGTGATTTAGTTGGTTTTGAGGTTTAATCTTTCTCCTCAATAAAACAAAAATAAGAACTCTATCTGATTCTTGGGTTTTGAATTTGAAATCTACATACGGGAGGCAGAATTTGAACCCATTAAGAATCACATTTGTATTATTCTCATTATTATGATTCCTTTATCTTCTCCTGTTAATCCTTCTTCTTCCTATTCTTCCAAACCTATCATCTTTTACTCTTTCTTCAGTTATACTTCTTTGAACAAAAGGTTTCACATTTTTTACACTTGTTATATATCCAGCAACCAAGTTCCTCATCTTTCTCGATGTAAAAGAAACAAATGGT
>Ga0315279_10000584_pt1 | contig 71305 bp, 72 predicted proteins | sample YL17G06_20_MG_FD_203694 | JGI IMG/M metagenome (GOLD analysis project Ga0315279, IMG submission 203694) | Sediment microbial communities from Yellowstone Lake, YNP, Wyoming, USA - YL17G06_20 | ecosystem: Environmental > Aquatic > Freshwater > Lake > Sediment | place: USA: Wyoming | collected...
ACTGTACTCTTTCCCCAAGCGGTCATTCCAGCCAAGCAGATTACACTGTTCTTTCTCCGAGCCTGTCTTGCAGTCATGGACTGAAGCCTCTCCTAACTGCCTGCTTCAACGCTTCTTAAAGGCATACGTGACAGAGTTGACCGCCACACATGCGTTGAAGTCTCCTCCTACTGGCTAAAAGGCTACGTAGATTAGATGGCATCAACATAGGAACGCTAGGCAAGACGCGACCACATTAGCGCGCGCCGCACGCTAAAAACACAGTTGTAGCAGTCAAACCTAACTATGCAACACGGAGGCCATCAGCAGCTTCATCAGAATATCGTCTGTTTTGATGTAAAGGCGTCCCGAAAATGTGAGGAAAAAGGGAGAGTAACCTATCGTTGTTAGCTCTCTCTATTTAGTCTTCTTCTTACTTCCTTTCTTCTTCTTTCCGGTTGGACTTTTAGACACGATTGCAACCTCAAATCTAGTTATCAGCGATTTCTCTATATATAATTTCATAGCACTCATTGTATTAACACATATCCAAAATCTGCCCAAACATGATTATTAACAATAAATCAACGATTTTTTGAAGAGAAAATGTTGTTTGGAATTTTTTGGATGCGAGGAGTCAGCGTACAGTCAAAATGGGAATCGAACTAGCGGCCCGACTTGACAACTCGTCCAACATTCGAGGGAATTGCCTAGCGTGCTTGCTCTGTGAAATGGACTTGAACCCGTTTGGGTATGGGGACGGGCAGCCCCACCACGCAGAACGCGCGCGCCTAATTGGTCGAAAGTCTTAAGACTTCCACAGTGTAATATTGTCAATAGCAAGTATTGCTTCTGGAGATTAGAGTATGCCTTCATTGAAAAAAAAGAATGTTCAAAAGAAGAAAAAACATTCGGATAAAATCGGGAAATAACGGATTTCGTGCGCCTGCGCATCCGACAAACCGAAGACACTTCTGTTAATGCTTAGAAGCAAGTTTTGATCCTGCGGAATTGTCATAGCTGAATTGCGCGCGCTTAACTATGAACTGACATTCAAGCAAAGTGCACCTCGTGCACACGACGAGCCAAATTCTTTCCGACCTCGTGGTTCTCTATGTGCAAAAATTTAATTCGTCATTCTGATTATTCAAAAGCGGTGATTGTGTTGAGCATGGGAAGTGCTAAGAAGAAGCCAATGACTAAAAAGGAAAGAGAAGAGAAAAAAGCACAAGGAAAAACGTCTAAAGAAGTAGCCTCAGTAGCTGTGCACCATCCATTCTAAGCGAGCTCTTCAAGCTCACGAGCCAACCTCTCTGTCACGATATCACTATTCAACTACCACGCTTGTTCATACTATCACCAGCGCGCGCGTCTCAGGACAGACAACGTGGAAATCAGGGGCGAATAGTGCAGTTCAGCATTACTTATCATGGCTTCAAATATCGCTCAGCCCGCGTTCCAGTTCCGATAAACGATTGTTAAACAAGCTGTGCATACGTACCATGATAGAGATACAATTATTGACCTTTTTTTCTTTGTTAAACACGAAAGAATTGATGAGGTCTTGTCGGGGAAAGTGCCGCGCGGGCTAAATTCTCAATCATGGTGACAATAGAAGAGCGTTCCAGAAGTGTTATTTAATTCCGTCGCCAACTTCTTGCTGCAGGAAGGGGAAAATACAAATGATAAAGAAAGTGGTTTCCGTTTCACTCCTGACGCTTTTGCTGATGAGCATGTCAGCCTTAGCATCCAATATTCAGCCACCCAAAGCAAGTGGAACCATCTACATAAGATCTGATGGAACGATAGAGGGCACAGACAAGATTCTCCGCAACGGCACCATCTACACTTTCCTTGATACCATAACAGACTCAATCGTACTCGAGAAAAGCGACATTGTACTAGATGGAGCAGGTCAGATTTTGGAGGGACACACAACCGGAATAGGAATCGACCTAACACGTGTGCACAACGTCACGGTCAAAAACGTAACAATCAAAACTTTCGAAACCGGCATTAGTCTCACGGAATCTTCATTTTGTAGTATCACACAGACCTCCGTAACGATGAGCTATGATTGGGGGATTTTGCTCAATCGTTCTATAAACGTCAACGTCGTTGGAAACGACATCTCATTTAACAAGGATTTCGGTGTCTTCCTTTGGGTTGCCAACAACAGTTATGTTGCCGAAAACGACATAATAAGTAATTCAGGCGGTGTCGGAATTCAAGAATCTTACAACAATACGCTAGATGGAAACAACGTGACATCAAACGATGATTTGGGTCTTGCACTTCTCTTGTCCCACGGCAACAGTTTCTCTAGAAACACCATAGCAAGACACCGCACTGGTATTTTGCTGCTCTATGGGTCTTCCAACAACAGTTTTTCTAGAAATGTGATTACTGAAAGCACTGGATCACCAAGCGAGGGCATATACGTGTACAACTGTACCAATAACAGTTTTTCAGGAAACAACGTAACGAGCAACTACGACGGCATCTTGGTCACTCAATCATCAAGAAACAACGATTTTTCCAGAAACACAATAACAGGAAACAACAACGACGGCGTCTATTTAAACGAGTGTTCTGACAACAGTTTTTCCAAAAACACTATTACTGCGAACAAAAAAGAGGGCATAGAGTCCTACGCTAATGCGACTGAGAACAGTTTCTCTGAGAACACAATAGCAACTAACAAGTATCATGGCATCTTGCTTGCCGAAACTTCAAACAATAACAGTCTTTCTGGAAACACTGTCACAGAAAACTATTATGGCATAGGATTGCTTGCGTCCCATAACAACAGTCTTTCTGGAAACACCATTGCAGCAAATGAGAATTGCGGAATAGCATTCTATGATTCCACAAGCAACATTTGCTTCAGAAACAACTTGGCAGACAACTCTCTTGGCCTAAAAATGTCAAATTCACGCAGCAATTTCATCTACCATAACAACATCTTAAACAACACTATTCAAGCCACATCTGATTCCCCAAATACGTGGGACGACGGTACCTCCGGCAACTTTTGGAGTGACTATGAAGGCACAGGCGAACCGTACATTATCTTCGAAGCCAACCAAGACCGCTATCCGCTGAAGACTCCCTTAGGTCTATTTCCAATGTTCTATGATCAAGAAAGATATTATTGCCTTATGACAAGCAACATGACGGTGAGCAGATTTGACTTGAACAAGAGCAAAACGTTCAGTTTCAAGACTATTGGAAGCGGCTGGGTTAACGTGACACTTCCAAGAGCGTTCTTGGACGGCTCATTTCAGGTGTTCATCGGCGACACGCAGACGCCATGGCTGTCTTCGTGGAATAGTACGTACACCTCAATCTATTTCGAATGCAAAACGGCAGGCTCCAACAGTGTCAGAATTGAAGCCCAAGTGAAGCTTCAGGGAGACGTCAATGGAGACGGCGTGGTCAATATTATGGACATCTTCCAAGTGGCAAAAAGCTTCGGAAACAGACTCAATCCATAGAGAAAACAATGAAACATCCTCTCCCCCTTTTTCATTACGACAATCTCACCTGGCAAACTACGCCGCTGTTTCAAATTGGCTTGAGCACGTGCGCTGACGAATATCGCGCGCTTTCGAAAAGCTCAAAAGCTTCGCAGCTCACTAGGAGCTGAGGAGAATAGCTTGAAGATTCTGGTTGTATATGACACGGGTTCCGTGAACAGAAACACGGAGAAAGTTGCTAAGGCGATGAGTGAGGTTCTCAAAGAAAAGGGGTTTGATGTTGACTGTCTATATGTTATGGATGTCGACCCGGCAGGTGTGAAGAATTATGATTGCGTCCTAGCAGGGTCGCCGACACAGACGTTCAGCGCAACTAAACCTATCATGCAATTTCTGGACAAGTTTGCCAAAGATGAGTTTTCTGGAAAACTTGCCGCGGCATTTGACACGCAGCTACAGAGCAGAATCAGTGGAAACGCGGCAAACGGGATAGAGAAGAAGCTCGAAAAACTCGGTTTCAAAACGATCATGCCATCTTTGGTTACCTACGTCGAAGGCAAGATGAATGAAATGCATCTGAAAGAAGGAGAACTAGAGAAGGCGAAGAAATACGCGGAGGACTTGGCAAAAGCCCTCCACCCGTGAGCACTGTTGCGCGCTCGGCAAAACCAGTCGTATTGAATTTTCTTGAAGGTCCAGATCAAGACTCTTTATCGCGCGTTGCTACAAATCCAAATCCAGGTTTAACGAGTTCTTCGTTACAGTATAAAAAAGAGGAGTTGTGGGAGACTTCGCCATCAGCTACGGGTTCAAACCCCACCCCTGGCACGATTTATGCTGAAAAATCCGGCAGATTCGTGCCATTTCCTTCATTCTGATGTGGTGTAATATGGACTCGAACCCGTTTAGGTATGTGGACGGGCAGCCTTAGCACAGAGACTTTTTGTTCGATTGATTCAACGTATTCCTAATAGTAACTGTTGAGAATTGAGTCAACAGTTGTCCTAGGTGATTCTCGAAGGTTTTTGAAAGATTGAAGCTTAATTCTTTCGTCTTTGAGACTAGTTCTCTGTCCAGATACAATGCAACATTACGTTTACCGTTCATTTGCATTCGCATCCGGGCGATTGCGAGGGGAGGCTCTTTGCTGTAAGAGTCTGGTGATTATCATTTCGACAGAATGTATAAAAAACCAGAGCGCATGCTATCATGAGTCTTAGGCTGTGAGCAGTTTCTTTTTCGCTATTATTCTTTCTACTTCTTTCTTGGCACCTATCTTCTGGAATATTTCCAGTGCTTGGTTGAGGAGATTGTATGCTTTTTCTCTGTCGCCTTCTCGATCTCTTTCAAGGTAAACTTCAGCGTACTCGCTCAGAAAGAATTTGGCGAAATGGTAGACCATCCATCTCTTTGCGTTCATTGACTCGTATTCTCGGAAGCTCTTTTCGAAATGTTCGATAGATTCTTCCCATTTCTTCTGGGCGCGGAGTTGCATTCCTCTCAGCGCCTCTGACATAGCAATGAGTTGTGTATACTTTGATTCGAGAGCAAACTTGTGCACGCTGTTAAGTAGGTCGTTGGCTTCTTGGAGCTTCCCGAGCCCTATGTATATCCAAACAAGAAAGCTGGAGGCATACATCTGCGGGTATTTTGCTCCAGCCCTGTCACATATTTCAACCGCTTTCTCGAGGTATTCTCTTGCTTTGGGGTATTCACCTTTGTATTCACCATGTAGAATACCGAGGTCTATACTATTCGTAGCGATTTGCGGAAGCTGCTCTTGCTTTTGGGCTAGGTTCAACGCTTCCGTGAGATACTGCTCGCTCTTATCCCATTCACCCAATATAAGATAAACCATTCCTAGAGTGCCTAAAGAAAACGAAAGATTAGGCATGTTTCCAGTTTTTCTGTCTAGTGCAACTGATTCTTCAGCCAAAGAGACTGCTTTGTCTGTATTCCCCATGCCAAAATTCAGACCTGCTAGAATGTGGCCAATTGAAGATACCCAGCGAATAGCTCCCACCTTTTTCGCCATTTCGAATCCTTTCTGGAAACAATCCAAGGCTTTTTCCTGCTCTTCCCACGGAAGTGCCATGCCAAGGTTGTTGTAAGCACGCACAGCAGTCTCCATATACCCGTTATCGAGCGCTATTTTCAGAGCTCTCTCATGGCATTCAATACCTTTCTTCCAGTCTCCACTCATATGCTCCGTGACTATTCCCAAGCTGGTGTACGAACTCGCCATAACTCCATAATCGTTCAGTTTCTTGGCTAGTTCAAGTGCTTTCTCAAACCAAGAGAGAGCCTTAGCCACGTTTTCGGTCTGGTAATACATACCAGCCATATCTTCGTAGAGGCTCGCCAATTCAACACTTTCAGGTTCGGCTTCCAAAATCTTCAAAGCCTCATCGTGATGCCCTTTAGCTTTCTTCGCATCACCTATGTCTTCCCAAAGAACGTTTGCCATCTTCCGGTGCAATCTTGAGACATTTCTCTTCTCCTCCAGTCGCCTCCACACCAGCAACCCATCAGCCCAATACTTCAAGCAAACATCATACTCTCCAACAAGCTTCTTTATGTCTCCAAGTCTCTCAAGAATAAGTCCCTTTTCCTGAAGTTCACCTTCCTTCTCTTCAAGGAGCCTCAGGGCACACTGGAAATAAGAAATAGCTTCAGCGTTGGCATAGATCTTCGCAGCCTTGTCTCCGGCTTTCAAGAAATAGCCCAACGCCTTGTCTTTGTCTCCGCCCTCAAGAAAGTGGGAGGCTATTTCCCCAAGATGCTCATCAATCTTCTTAGCATAAGTCCTCTCTAAGGCACGCCCAACAGTCTCATGGAGTTTCTTGCGCCTGAAAGGACCAGTTTCTTCGTACACAACATCTCTTACGATAACGTCGGCAAAAGAACACAAGTCTTCTCCACGGACAACCCTGTGCTTGATGAGTCCCGTTTTGATCAGCTCATCCATAAGTTCAAGCATTTTGCTCTCTTCAATTCCAGTGACCTCGCCCAAAGCCTGAAAACCGAAGTCGTTTCCAATAAAAGAAGCCAATGACAAAACATTCTGGGCTTCATCATCTAGCCGACTGAATCTCGCCTTCACAACGCTCTTAACGGTTTCTGGAAACTTTATCTCGGCAGCTTCCTTGAACTTCCACTTATCCTCTTCACGGTAGATGACTTCCTCCTCTTTTAGAGACTTCACTACTTCCTCAGCAAAGAATGGGTTTCCCCTCGTCTTCTCATAAACCAGTTTGCAGAACTCTGACGGAACATCGTCCTGCTCTATGATGCGCTTAATCATTTCCGAGATCTCATCAAGAGACATTCGTTTCAATTGGACAGACTGCAGTAAGCGTTCCCTATTCAACTCTGTCAAGACAGGAGTCAAGGGATGTTTGGAATCAATATCGGTGTTACGGTAGGCTCCCAGAAGAAGCAAAGGTGCCCTGTACACGCCTCGAGCCAAGTAATGTAAGAGCAGAAGCGAGGATGGATCAGTCCACTGCAAGTCGTCAAGAACAACCAGCAATGGAGACTCTCTAGAGATATTGACGATAAACTGTGAGACAGCTTCAAAGAGCCTATTCTGCTCATGCTCAGGGCTTATTGGAAAAGACTGAGGAATTGCCCCCAGTTTTTGCCTAAGCTCAGGAACCAGCTTGGCGACTTCACCTGGATAAAAGCCAACAACTCTGTATAATTGCTCTGGACTACAATTTTCTAGATAGTCTCTTATCACCTCACTCCATAGAACATAGGGAGGAACGCCATCCATCCTGAACAAGGCGGGGCATCTACCATAGAGCACTTGCACGCCACGCAAACGCGCATAGGCTCTGAGCTCCCTGGCTAGTCTTGTCTTGCCAATTCCAGCTTCTCCACAGACAAAAACTAGGCCACCCTCACCACGGACAGCCCTATCAACCGCTTCTCTGAGGAGGGTCATTTCTTCAACTCTGTCGATAAGCTGAACCTCTCTTGTAGCAATGGGACGAGGACTCGGAACAACTATGCTTGGCTTATGAGAGGGCACAAGAGTCTCCTTCAGGAACTCTTCAGAAATATCTCTAAGCGTCTTAAGCAAGTCTTCAGCTGATTGATACCTTTTCTCGGGCTCTTTCTCCAAAAGCCTCATCACACAATCAGCCAAAGCCTGCGGAACCTTGGGGTTCAGCTTCCCTAAGGGGGGTGGGTGATCATGAATGTGTCCGAAAATGACCTTTATTGGATCGTCCCCAGGAAAGGGCGGTCCACCAGCCACAGCTTCATAGAGAACAGCTCCGAGTGAGTACAAGTCTGATCTGGCATCGGCACCTTTTCCTAACGCCACTTCCGGAGCCACATAGGCAACCGTCCCTACAATCACTCCTTCTTGTGTGAGTTTCGGTTGACCGATCATTTTGGCCAAGCCAAAGTCCATCAGTTTCGCAACACCGTCCCTGGTGACCATTACATTCTCAGGTTTGACATCACGATGTAAAACCTTCTGAGAATGCGCATACTGAAGAGCACCGCAAACGTCCATGCCAATTTTCAGAACAGTTTGAATGTCGCACTTGCCTTCGGGATATGTTGCCATGAGGTCACGTAGGCTCTCTCCGTCAACAAACTCGAGCACGAAGAACTGTCTCCCGTCTTCTTTGCCGATGTCATGAATTGAAACGATATTTGGGTGATTGAGTCTAGCCACGGCTTGGGCTTCAGTCATGAATCTCGAGTATGCCTCTTCGCCTGTCACTGCACTCTTGAGTATCTTGACTGCGATAACCCGATTCAACACAGTGTCTCTAGCTTTGTATACGACACCCTTTCCACCTTCTCCAAGTTTCCTCAACAGGGCATATCGGCCATTCTGCAAGTACTCAACGGAAGCCAAGAAACTCTCTCCACATTAACTTCTCAATAGAATACTCTTTCACTCAAGTTCTTATGACTTTTGGAACAATCTTCAATTCAATTCTCTAGCCTACTCTTTTGAAGCGCGCGTGCACATGAGCCTATCTCTTTCTAACCTCTCAGTTCCCTGAAGTCTCTCGCATAGGCTATGATGACAGCCAAGGAGCAATTTCAAATACACCCAAAACAAGAATACAACTATCGGAAGCGCATAATATGGGAAAGACCGAACTTGGCAAAACGAACGATAATGTTTTGGTCAGAGATTTTCGCAAATCTGATCTGAATGATTTGCTCGATCTTTTGCCTAAGTGTTTTGCTAAAGAGTTCGAAGTTACTGGCTTTGATCCCGATCATACAAGAGACATGGTCAATCGCGCCTACGGAATAACAGGCAGACTCTTCTTAGGATTGTCACGGCTCTGTGGAAAAGAACCAATCAAATTTCTGGTTGCAGAAGCTGACAGCGAAGTCGTTGGCACTGCAATCGTGAATAGTAGAGGAAAAGTTGGCTATATATCAGCAGTGATGGTGCATCCGGATTACAGAAGAAGAGGCGTTGCAACGAGACTGATGAAAAATGCCATCGAATATGTCCAGAAAAAGAGAATGAGCAGAGCAGTCTTGCATGTAGAGTCAACAAATACCCCTGCGATAAGCGTATACACCAAGCTAGGATTCAGAGCATTTGAGCACATTGCATATTTCGTGGGAGAAACAGACTCTATGCGCGCACCAGAAGAGACTAATGAAGTCAAAGCCAGACCTTTTCAGGAAGATGACTTGGACGAAGTCTACAATCTCATTAGAGCTTCAGAAGATCCGAATCGCCTAATGATCTTTGATTTCAGTAAGAAAAACTTGAAAACACCATTCTGGCAACGCTTGTTACATTACTCGACTCAGAAGAAGATAGTTGCAGTGCTTGATGGCAAAATAGTCGGGTATGCAGAGACAAGCTACACCACACCTAAAGAAGCTGGCAGTATCAGTTCCATTCAGGCAGTTGCCCAGGACAGATCAAGCGGGATTGAGAGAGCGCTCATCAGCGAAGGGATTAAAGAGATTAGAAAAGGCGGAGCAAATAGAATACGAGTATTGGTTGCTAGTTCGAAGCAAGAACTCATTGAGAAACTAAAGAGTATGGGATTCAGGGAGAGCCTGGTAATGGATGGAATGCTCGTCGAAGTTTAGTTCCAACTGTGCTGCAGTGCTATTTCTGGGACTGAGCGTCCGGAATGTCCGCATCGAAATGCCAGTCCGTGATTGAACGCTCAAGTTTTCCTTGCCGAAGCTTCGACTCTAGGAGTAGGCTTCCTCTCCATGTTGACTTGAGTCAAGGCCAATTTCTTCCTCTTCTTGGCTTACGCGTAGAGGCGAGAAGATCTTGATGAGCCTAGGCAAAACATACGAGCCGATGAACGCGAAGGCGCCGACTACGACAACAGCGATCAATTGCGAAACTAGCAGGCTGGGATTGCCGTAGAACAGACCATCATTTCCAGTTGGGTTAATGTGCTTTGATGCGAACAAGTCAGTCGCTATCGACCCCCAAATGCCGCCAACGTCATGGCACGCGCACGACAGTCAAAGCCTGCCGTGTTGCCATCTCGTTGATCATCTTCATTTGTTGACACGCGCGCCTACTCCTCGACGGCGCGTTGAAAGCTCCTCAGTTTGTCTAACCATTCTTTTCGATTCCAGCAAGAGATTTGGCAAGTTGCTTTTTCAACTCAATGTTCGCGTCTCTTTCAATCATGATCCTTTGCGCTTGAGGCGAACCTGCACCATGCATCGATTCGGTTTGATATCCAATGGCGCCCAATCCCATCGATATATTCTCTATAAGTCTAAGCATTCTGAGTCTAGATTCCGTCGGTATCTCCTCGGCACCCTTCAGGTATTTGGTGATGTAGTTTCCGGTTTCGGGGTTTTTCAAATCCTTTTCAGAGGGCAAAGTCACCATTAAACCGCCGGCGATGTCTTGTGCCAATCTAACTATTTCGTAAGGGAATCTGGTTACGTTCTGTTTGCAAATATTCGACAACAAAGTGTTGACTGCACAGGTTCCTGAAGATGTCTTGCATCCTTCGGCTGAGCAAGCTATTCCGCAGGCGTACAACGTTTCGTTTAAATGATTCATCTCGACGATTTTATCTCTGATGTGCGATGCTCCTGCTACTCCATTGTACTCGGCGATGGTTGCTGTTGCACCAATAAGCACATCCCCGACGCCCGCCTTACACCCGCCATAACTCTGTCTATGATATGCTGAGAACCTGTTGACGAGTGGCCATGCGAATTCGTATTCTCCTTTCATGAGAACTCTTTCCCATGGCACAAAGACGTCATCGAAAACTATCATCGCCTCTTGCCCGCCGTACCTTGCATTTCCAAGATCGATGTCTGAACCGTCAAGTTTTCTCAAGTCGCAAGACTGTCTGCCGTAAATATAGATCAGCCCTTCCGTGTCGCTTGGAATCGCAAAGGACACAGCATAGTCTCTGTCTTCCTCACGCATAGATCTAGTCGGCATAACGATCACCTCATGAGAGTTCACTGCGCCAGTCACATGGATTTTTGAACCCCTCACAACGATTCCATCAGCCTTTTCTTTGACCAGCCTCAGGTATAAGTCTGGGTCTGCTTGTTCACTCGGTCTGAGACTTCTATTCCCCTTTGGGTCCGTCATCGCGCCGCAACACACTAGATCATCCCGTTGAACGTATTCCAGATACTTGGTGAACCTTTCGTAATATTCAGTCCCGAGCTTTTGATCCATCTCGAATGTAACAATCGAAAGAGCATTTAGAGAGTCCATCCCGACGCATCGCTGATAGCACATACCCGTCTTTTGCCCCAGTAACCTCTGTAGTTTCACCTTCTTAATCAGGTCTTGAGTACTTTGATGCACGTGAGTGAAACGATTAATCTTCTCGCCTGTAAGATGCGATGTGGCAGTTGCCAAATCTTCGTACCTCTTGTCGTTTGCGACATCATAGGTCACAGCAACAGAATTGATTGATGGCCTGATAATCGGGTGGTCAACAGGGTTTTCTACTTTTTCCCCAAGCAAAAAGACCTTAATTTTCCTTTCACGCAGGCTCTCTACATATTCCCTGCCCGTCTTCATTGCTCTTCCAACCTCATCTTTGGTCTCTTGAAGCCTTGCCTTTATTTAAGCATGCGCTGAAGCGCGTATGCCTGTTCCTAAATCAGTTTGCGAAGTGTCTTAGCGCGCGCCGCGCTTCTATCCGCCCCAGATGCCAGTCTCTAGAGACCCGATCACAGGAGAATATGGAATCTCCCAATAACGCAAGATAGCCCAGTAACCAAGACGCGCGCAAGCTCTGCGAGCTCACGAGCCAACCCTAACTTCTTTTTTCTTTCCAACATCTCCGTTACTTTTCACCATACGAGTTTGAGCATCATGTTACCTTTGTCTCTCTTCTACTCTGATCTCCATAATGATATGTCCCCATCCCCCACAGGCCACTCCAACATCGAAACATCCACCCCTCTTGAACCGGATTTTGTCAGGATCGGCTCCTGCATAGATGAGTTCATTGATGGCAAAAATGAATTTGGGCAATTCCGCCAGAGCATAGATACATATTCTTTTAGGATTCTTCTTGGTCAGCAGGTTGCCTGCACCGTCAAAAATGAGCCTGTCGCCAACTCTGTGTTGGCTGTTGCAGTTCTTGGATTCCACCACCTCGGCAACAATCGTTTTGTTCATCAGCTCGGACGCCTTTGCCAAGACATCAACGTTGCGGGGATTCTTCCTAAACCTTTCCATTTCCTCATCATTATAGCCAAGGTGCGTTTGCATAGACTTCCAAAGATTTTCGTCAACTCCCACGGGATATGCCTCCTTACGACAGAATAATCAGTATTAGCGCACTTATGTCTTGTTCCATGTTGCTTGCATCCGCCTTTTCGAGTAGCTATCGTCAAGGCATCACACGATACTTTTCTCATTTCATTTTGCATTTGCGCAAGCGGGTATGCGACGAGAAGACTCTTTGTTGGAAGCCTGGTGTCTAGATAGCGCTTGTCTTCTCTCCATCTTTAAACAAATACACATCACCAATGCAAGATAGAGCACCGTTATCATAAACAAGTGCAGAACGTTCGGGTATGCCGTATATTCTGCCTTCCTTTGAAAGTTCTTTCAATTCACTATCTCTCGAAGAATGGTAATGGACCTTAACACTGAAATCCACCAATCTAATGCCTGCGGTTATCATAGTCACCGGGTTGCCTCTGTTTACTGTAAGTATGCACTCTTTACCAAGTGCTAGGGCACCCGCGCTCCTTCCAACGATAACTCTATCATACTTGCGCAATAAACTGTCAACATTCTTGTCTCTCATACGCTGGACCAAAACTCTCGTAAGCCCACCAGGCAAATACACCAAGTCCGAACGATCAACTTTTCCGGCAATCTCTTCCGATGAGTCTGAATATTCCGCAAAATCAACAGCACTTGCCCCAAGGTCTCTGAAATAGTTGACCATTATCTCCCTATAGCTGTCCACTCTGTCAACCGATTCCGCTGTCCAAGGAAAGACGAGAACAAACGGTGCGCCGCCAGCATCGATGAATGCTCTCCTATTGATTTCCATTGAATCTCTCCTTACTACGTCTTCTCCGCCCAGAAAATACAGCTTGCTCATAGACACACTAGACTGACTCGACTCTTTTAAGACGTTCCTGCTTCTGACCTAAACATGTACTTGGCAAAGGAGTTGAAAGAATTCCAGAAAGTGAAACGACCTTTTCACATAATCGCTTTATACCGTTTCATCGTCTATACACTTAGGTAAGAAGAATGAATCGATTCAGCGTTGTTTTCATGTTTGGCATAATCATTTGTTCAATGGCTTTTGGAGCCCTCGAAACCAGAGTGAACTACAGGATGTTGCCTTCCACACCGATCTCGATTAGACCCCAACAGGATAACAATGGAACAACTCGCATTAACGGAGTCGAAATGACTACGTTAGTGACGAAAGAAGTTGTTATGAAACTGTTCATGACTCGACTTGACGGTGTCATTGAGCAATTGAGGACTGAGGGAGATGTCAGACGGCCGCTGTCAAAATAGGGCATCAGACGACATAGGCAGGTCTCAATTCAGTGCTCTGTGACAAGCATTGCCTGTGCCTTATCAGCATGTCGTCGAACGCCTTTTCCAAGTCCTCTTTTGACAGAAGCCCGACGATCTGCCCCACCGGTCTTCCGCCGCACAAAAACATCAATGTTGGAGTGCTCATGACTCCGAAATTCGTTGCTATCTCCTGATTGGTCGGATCCTCAAGAATGTTCAACTTTACAAACTTTATCTTGCCCCTGTATTCTTCAGTGACTTCGTTAAATATCGGGTTAAGTCTGAAACACCACGGGCACTGATTGTGCCAGAAGTAAACGACAGTCAACATGATAGATTGCGTAACTTCCTGGTTCCAGTTGCTTGCATCTACTTCAGTGACGTTCTCCATAACCATCAAGCTCCAGCCAATAACGATACAATGCCATTAGATGTTCTAGCGGGGTGTTTTGGACTTTTCAATTGCGTAGGACACACTTTCATTCGTCACGACCCCTATGACCTTTGCGGGCTCTGCCTTTTCAACGACGGGAACGAGGTCAATCTTTTCCCGAGTCATGATCTTGTAGGCTTCAAGGATAGACTCATCAGAAAACACAGAGATCTGTTTCATAGGCATCTGCTCCACTCTGAGCTCACTTCTCTGTTCCGGCTTGACCTTCATAATCTCGTTCCAAGTCACAATTCCATGAAACGCACCGTCTTTCTCGATCAGAATGTCGTGATACCTTGCCTTGAACATCACTTCCAAGGCTTCAGTGAGGGTCGTTTCAGGCTTGACCACGGCCGCTTCCGGGTACATGACGTCCTTTACGCGGATACCAGCCATACTCGTTGAAACAACCGTCGCTTCGGCTTCTTCACTCGCGCCGATGTAGATGAACACGCCTATTATGCTCAGCACGAAATTGTAGAAAAGTCCGACGAACACCATGCCTATGCCGAAGAACCTGCCAATGATAGCTGCGTACCTAGTTGCGTCTGAGAATTTCATGCGTTCGGCAAGAAGGGCCCTGAAGACTCTGCCGCCGTCCATTGGGAACGCGGGAATCAAGTTGAAGGCGCCCAGAAATATGTTGAGAATTGCCAAGTCAAGCGCGAGACTTCCGTAGAGCGTTCCCGCCATTTCCGTTGGCACAACATAATTCACGCCGAGGAAAACTAGACCTATCACTATGCTTGATAGCGGTCCGGCAATGGCCATCCGCCATTCAACTCTCGGATTTTCAGGAATCTCCTCGATCTCAGAAACGCCGCCTATCGGATAGAGGAGGATCTTGCGGACTCTTATCTTGTAATGCTTCGCAACCAAGGAATGGGACAGTTCATGAACGACGACGAAGACGAACAGGAACAGGGTTAGAGCAAAGAAGTACAGGTCGGGGTACGTGACAACGAACACGGCGATCATCAACAGTATGAAGGTTATGTGAAGCTCGATAGGGATGCCCCACGCGGACCCGATCTTTATAGAAGTTTTCATGAGCGTAGCTTAATGACGCAAAAACTCTTTAGGTTTTCGATGAACGGCAGAAAGACAATTTCGCTTGCCTTCAGCCTTTCCCTCTCAACCGTTGGATGAGGTACGCTGCGATCACTATACACGACACTACCGCAATCACGGTTGACGCCGTAAGTACGACAATATCATCGGTTTCTATTATGAAAGCTACGGAAATTGCAGCAAAGAAAATGCCAACGTAGAGACTTGCGTTGCTGTTCACGAACTCTACAAATTCCGTATGCATGAGCCGATAGTATCTGCTTATCAGAATCAGAATCGAGGCGAAAGCCACGAATATTATGACAAAAGTGTAGGTGATCCCTGCCCAGTAGTTTTCGCTTTCAAGAGTGAGCAAGAGCCCAATTTCGTCTCCGATCAGACCGCCACCAGCGCCAAAGAAAATCGCTGCGAATCTGTCAATCTTCACGTCATTATAACTTATGCCCAACCAGCCACCCACTGCAAGCATGATCAAGCCCAACCAGAAATGGTGAATGTGGAGGCCACCGGGGACTAGGACAGTGTCAGGGCTTATAGTGGTGAATATCCTGGCCATCGTGAAAGAGAGTACAAAAAAGGTCAGAGCCAAGACCGAAAGATTAGGTCTCTCTTTTGTCTCTTGTCCCGAAACCACTGCATCCCGCAACCAGATTCTTTGAGCAACAAGTTCATGTAGAAAAAATCTTTCAAGACTTATATGCTTTCACTCTTGGAATTGGCACGCAAGGATGAAAAGTCTGAAGTTACTTGATCAGGGCATCTTGCTCAGTGCAACCTCAAGAAAGTGTTCAAAGCCCCTTCGAAAAACGGTGATTCGCACTTTTTCGCCCACTTTCCTCTTATGAATCTCATTTAGCAGGTCTTCGATGCTGTCGATTTCCGCGTTGCCCATCTTGAGAAGTATGTCACCCATAATTACTCCCGCACGCTGAGCCGGACTTCCGTCGGTAACCTTCGTTATCAGAACCCCATGATCCAAAGGAATATCATAGTACCTAGACACGTCTTCGGTAAGGGTTAGACCTAGTATTCCAAGCCATGGCCTTACGGAAACGCCGTCCTTGATCATTTCGCCCGTGCATGTCTTAGCAGAGTTAATCGGAATGGCAAAGCCTATTCCCTGAGCGTAAGGAATGATTGCAGTGTTAATCGCGACAACCCTTCCTTCAAGATCCACAAGCGGACCCCCACTGTTTCCGGGATTTATAGCTGCATCAGTCTGAACAAGGTTTTCCACGAGTCCCCTCTGAGACTCTATGGTTCTGCTCGTTGCGCTTATCACCCCAGAAGTCACACTCGGACCCCCCGCCAGTCCCAAAGGATTTCCAATCGCGTAGACCCTTTGCCCGACCCTCAACTTGTCAGAGTCCCCGAGCTCCGCGGCAACGAGACCTTGCTTGTTGACCCTGACAACTGCCGTGTCGTGAACAGCGCAAGAACCAATTATTTTTCCTTCCAAGATCTTGCCGTCCGACATGGTTACGCCGATCTTTTCAGCTCCACCGACCACGTGATTGTTAGTCAAAACGTAGCCTTTAGGATCGATTATAGTTCCAGAACCCATGCCCTCAACAGGAACTACCTGATAGAACATGTGATGAACAAGCTTGATCGTGCTAATGTTGACAACGCTCTTACTCACCTTTTCCAGAATGTCGAGAACGTCCTTTTCATCATACGAAGACAATTCTTCCACCTTTCTGTTTTCGCTTAGACACCGGATTAATGCAGAAATCACACTCTTCTATTTTGACTTTTGGGTCCGACTTTTCACAGAACTGGCACATGAGACTCGTCCTGCGGACAGCCACGCACGTTTGGCAGAAGAGCTGTAAGAATTCTGTTCTCTGATGTCTTCCGTTGAGAAGTAAAACCACCATGCTGCTTATCAGAGGTCGCACTTCTTGTGCATCATCAATTCTTATAACGTGCCCTCTCACTTTTCGGGAGTATTTGCTTACCGCTGATTGAGACATCCCCAGAATTTCTGCAACCTTATCCTGTTTCAGGCCATGTTCATCAACAAGCTCTTTTGCCATCATCGCTTTTATCGCGGGTACGACGGATTTCACAGCTACCTCGCATGGCAGTATCAAGAATGTTCACCGTTTGATTTAGTTTGGGCGGAAAGGTATATAAACATGACGTATGTCATATTGTTTATGACGTATGTCATGACAGGCCAATCTCCCAAACCACCTTTTGAGAGCAATTCTCATCTCCTTTCTCCCCTGTCATGACGTACGATGAAGGTGCCCGCAGCAAATGGAAACAAAAAACAATGGGAACCCACTGCAAGGAGCAGACCAGCAAACAAGCCTAGCAGGCCTCTTAGAAAAACTGGAAACCACATGCAAGAACTGCAACCCATTAAGCCCAATCACATGTTTAACAGGATGCAAGACTTGGAAACTGAAAAATCAGCTCAGAAAACTTCATGAAAAAACAAAGAACCCCGACTTCATGATGAAACTGCTGAACACGATAAAAAACAAGAGACGACTAGAACTGCTGGAAATAATAGCAAACGAACGTTCTTCATCAACTCATCTGCAACAAAAACTGAAAGGGCTGGGTTTCAACCACAGCCAACAAACGATAGTCGAAGAGTACATCAACCCTCTAATGGAAGCTGGACTCGCAGATCAGACTCAAAACGTGTATTACGCAACCTTTTTCGGCTCCAAGCTCAGCGAATTGACAAAGAATTTCCATGATATCGGAGAGATCATGCCCCCGCACTCGCGCGCGCGAGTTCTAAGCAGGCTGCAAAAGGCGACACTGGCCGAGACGAGCAAGGCCAAAGACTACATATTTTTCTTCACAACAAGAAGAGATCCACACACTTCGAAACTGTCGTCAACCGAAGCAAAAGTCTACGAAAACATCCCAACAGAAGGAATCTGCGCGCGCAGACTCGCTGAAAAAACCGGAATATCCCTGAGAAGAACATACAAATACCTCAGAAAGCTAAAGGGAAAGAAATTGGTTTTCACCAGAAAGAAGCCCACGTCTTACGCGTTGACCGCCAAAGGCGTCCAAATGGCCATAATGCTGGAAGCTCTCCGCAACTTGACAGTCGAAGCTCTGGCAACAACGGCACATCTCGTAAACGACGAAGAAGAGATTGGCCCGCAGATGCCAGGCACTCACCCGACAAGAAAGAAAAGGAAAGACGAAGAGATCGTTCCCTTAACGACTATACAACCTCTCAAAGAAAGGTAGAGCGCCCATCAAGGGCCGTTCAGATTCGTCATGCCCTACGCACGGACCAGTTCTTCGTACTCCGGGTTGATCCGCTTGTACTTTGCTTGAACCGAAGAGCCTATTCTACGCCAATCATCCACGATCCTCGGCCAGAGCTCTCCCCTAGAAAGCTTGTCAACGTAACCCTTCATGGATGGTTGACGTTTGATTGTGCCCATACGCCAGTCAACATCTATGAGTCCCATGCGCCGTATGTGATGGAGATTGTGAACAACCTGATCCTCATCGACCGGGTACGTTGCGATCCCTTTAAGATCGTCTATCAAAGAGTCTGTTGAAATCTCATTTTCAAAACGCAAGCATATCAGCGCCACCATGTTTTGAGTTGATCTTGCCGTTGGAGTCGGATATGGCGGACCTTTCGGAGGGACCATTATCTGTTCTAAACGTTGAGCGTATCGCTTGTAGAACTGGCGTTTCAAGGCTTCAACCATCATCAAGTAAGCAACCACGAACGCAGCCAGAAACGCAAAGAATCCGAGTGAAGGATCTTCAAATTGGAACAAGTGACCCAGCGCCGTGAGGGGCAGCACGATTGCAAAGCCGACTATGGTTAAGCTGCTAATGAGCAACGGCTTGCTCGGTAAACTCCTGAAGAATGGCGACCTTCTCGTTCTTATGGCGAAGATCACTAACGTCTGCGTACATAAAGACTCGATAAACCAAGCTGTTTGAAACAAGGGGGCGTTGTTCCACGCATTGAAAACGTAGAGCATTATGAAGAAAGTCAAGAAGTCAAAGATTGAACTTATGGGACCGAAATATAGCATGAAATTCCTGACATAAGAAGCATCCAGTCTCTTCGGCTTCTGAATGTACTCTAGGTCAACATTGTCTGTTGGAATAGTCAACTCGGAAAGATCGTACAAAAGATTGTTCAAAAGGATCTGCGTAGGAAGCATCGGCAAAAAGTTCAAAAAAAGAGACGCGCCTGCCGCGCTGAACATATTTCCAAAATTCGAACTGAGCCCCATCATGATGTACTTCATCGTGTTGCCAAAAGTCTTTCTTCCCTCCAGAACCCCTTCTTCAAGAACCCTCAGATCCTTATGCAAGAGAATAATATCCGCGGATTCCTTAGCCACGTCCACGGCGTTCTCGACCGATATGCTCACGTCAGCCACTCTCATTGAAGGAGCGTCGTTTATTCCGTCACCGAGGAAACCCACAACATGCCCGTTACTTTTCAACGCATTGATAACCCTGTCCTTCTGTGAAGGGGTGACCCGCGCGAAAATGTTAGCTTGTTCAACGACTCTCGCAAGTGCGTCATCTTGCATCTTGCCGATGTCGGCGCCAAGAACGACCCCCTTGATCTCAAAGCCCAGCTGATCGCAAACTCTTCTCGTGACCAGCTCGTTGTCGCCAGTGAGAATCTTGAGCTCTATGTTGCTCTTCTTGAACAGTTCTAAAGACTCCTTGGCAGTCTCTTTAGGCGGATCCAAGAAAGCGACAAACCCCAAGAACACCATGTCAATTTCGTCGTTAACCGAATAAACGGTCTTCTCTTCCTTGACCTTCTTGTAAGCAGCGCCGAGAACCCTGAAACCTTCGGCGCTCAGGTCGTAGTATTTCTGTTCGATTTTTCTTTGAATCTCAGGTGTCAAATCGTACATCTTTCCTGAAAATTCGTAGTATGAGCAGATTTTGAGAATCTCCTCCGGGGCTCCTTTGGTTATGAAGAACCTTTCCCTCTCCCTCTCAGCCACAACCGAAACACGCCTCCTGACAAAATCAAACGGGACCTCATCAATTTTCACGTAGTCTGTGATTTCAACCTCTTTATGTGAGATTATGGCCTCGTCCAAGGGATTCTTAAGCCCAGTCTCGTAGGAACTGTTCAGAAAAGCATACACGAGAACCTTCTCGTTGTCGTTTCCTTCCAAGTCAACGTGCAACACGACAGCAACTTTGTTCTCAGTCAAAGTCCCCGTCTTGTCAGTGCACAAAACATCCATGTTGCCAAAGTTCTGTATTGACGCCAACTCTTTCACTATAACCGCCTTTTTCGACATCGCCAAGGCTCCTTTCGACAGGTTGATTGAAAGAATCAGGGGCAGAAGCTCGGGCGTCAGCCCCACTGCCAACGCAACGGCAAAGAGCAAAGACTCCAAGACTCCACGCAGGTACAACGCGTTGATGAAAAAAACGAAGATGACAAGGAGAAAAGTCACCTGCATTATCAGGTATCCGAACCGTCTCAGTCCCTTTTCAAATTCGGTTTCAGGCCTTCTTTCAACGAGCTTCTTAACGATTTTTCCATAATCTGTGAAGCCGCCAGTCTTCACAACGACGGCAGTTGCGGAACCACTCACCACGGAAGTTCCCATGAAAAGGTAGTTACTCCACTCACCGATGTTGCAAGCTTGCTGTGCGTTCAGAGGCGTAACCGTCTTCTCAACCGGGAATGACTCGCCAGTCAGAGCTGACTGGTCTACGAAAAAGTCTTTTGCACTTATCAACCTCGCATCCGCCGGAATGAGGTCACCCGCAGACAGCTCTACTACGTCGCCAGGCACAACCTCTGAGAGCCTAATCTCTTTCTTGACAATGTCTCGAAGCACGCTTGTGGTCGTTGCAACCTTTTCCTTCAGCTCATCCGCTGCCTTCTCCGCCCTAGACTCTTGCAGGAACATTAGGGTCACGCTCATCAAGACTATTGTAAGAATGATTGCTGCGTTCACAACCTGTTGCACGTAGGCGGATATCCCGCCCGCAAGCAACAGTATCAGAACCAACGGATTCTTGAAATTCAAAAGAAATTTTGCTATCGCCGTTCTTCTCTTCTTCCTCGCTACCTCATTATAACCATAAATCCTCAGAGACTCTGATGCTTGCTCTGACGTCAGACCAGAAGGAGAACTCTGCAAACCTGCAAAAACATCATCAATCGACGAACACAGAATCTCTTCATTGGTAGCGTATTGAGCCCAGCCCAACGGCTTCTTTTCACCTTTCTTTTCAAGTGAATTCACAGTCGTCACAATCCTCACCATCCAAAACTACGTGCCATAAGAGCTGGGCCTCTTGCTCATGTTTCAAAAGCTGATGTACAATCAAGTCTTATAATCATTTCGACAGCATACTTTCGTGATCCTAAAGGCTTATCGGTAGACGCGTATCCTACCTGTTAAAACCATCTTTCGCCAATGCACCCAACAAAAATCTTTTAACATAAGAAACCTCAAACTAGACACTCAGTACGGACTTCTGGTAGACTGTCTTCAAGCTAGTCTAGCCATGCGTCAGGAGGCACAAGTCTAATGAAAAGCAGAGTTAGAAAAGAGAAAGATGTCTTGGGCGCGGTGGAAGTTCCGAGAGACGCGTACTGGGGCATAAGCACTCAGAGAGCAATGCGGAATTTCCGAATAAGTGGAAGAAAATTTCCCAAATCATTCATTCTAGCCTTGGCAAAAGTAAAAAAAGCCTGTGCAATGGCAAACCTTGAACTTGGCAACATGGCTGATGAAAAGGCTCAGGCGCTTCTCACGGCAATCGATGAGGTATTGTCAGAGAAGCATCTCGACCAGTTTCCGCTTGACGTTTTCCAAACAGGCTCCGGAACCCAAGTTAACATGAACATGAATGAAGTGCTGGCAAACAGAGCGAACGAGATTCTGGGTTCTTCTCTTGGAAGAAAGTTTCCAATTCACCCCAACGACCATGTAAACAAGAGCCAATCTTCGAACGATGTAATTCCTACGACCATGCATCTTTCGGCTCTTGAACTTCTCAATTCCAGATTGTTTCCAGCCTTAAACAGGCTAAGAAAAAGCCTGAAGCGGAAAATTGTCGAGTTTAGAGACGTAGTGAAAGTGGGCAGGACCCATCTTCAAGACGCGGTGCCCATTCGCTTGTCTACCGAGTTCGAGGTTTATGAAAGACAGATCAGTCTAGACCAAGAACGCCTCAAGAACGCGTGTGAAGAATTGTACTTCGTTCCTATAGGAGGAACTGCCGTCGGAACGGGCATCGACGCCGACAAGAACTTTGGAAAACTAACCGTTTCTCACCTGAAGAAGATTACTGGGTTTCCATTCAAACTCAACCCTGTCAAAGCCGAAGGCATCGCGTCTCACAGCTCAATCGTAAAGACAAGCGAGACTCTCCGGCTTTTGGCGCTCTCAACGTTAAAAATGGCTAACGACATCCGCTGGATGGGAAGCGGCCCTCGAGCAGGACTCGGAGAGATGACACTTCCCCAAAATGAGCCTGGCTCCTCGATAATGCCTGGGAAAGTCAACCCAACGCAGTGTGAGGCTCTGATACAAGTCTGCATACAGGTGATGGGAAACGACACGACCATAGCTTTTGCAGAGGGATTCGGCAGCGTACTTGATCTGAACGTGACCAAACCGTTGATGATCGTCAACCTTCTTGACTCAATCGAACTTCTCGCGAATGGAATTGACTCGTTCGCAGACAACTGCCTAAACGGCTTGCACGCAAACGTGAAACAGATTAACGCTCAGTTAGAAAAAGATTTGATGATTGTGACAAACCTTGTGCCGATAATAGGCTATGACAAGGCCGCGGAAATAGCGCAGAGAGCAAGCAAGACCGGTAAAACGATAAAAGAAGTGGTTCGAGAAATGAAGTTGAAAATCAAAGGTAACTTGGACGAACTGCTTGATCCCAGAAAAATGGTTTAGATCAGCCGTGATGACGTGCTTGTTCGCCAGCTTCCTTTTTCAACTTTGACAGATACTTCTCCACGTCTTTCTTGAATTTCTCTTCACACTTCTTTGAACAGAAGTATGCGACGTATCCTTCATATTCAATTTTGCTGTGTGCCGATTCAGGCTCTAGCTCCATTCCGCAGACTGGGTCAGTGACTGTACGTTTTTTCTCCACAAATGCCACACCCTTCGGCTCATATCTTCTCAGCGTCTGGCTGTTGAATGCAACGATGACAGTGCTAATCGACATAAGGACGGCGCCCACTGCGGGGCTTATGACAACCCCGAAACCGGACAGAATGCCCGCGGCCAACGGTATTGCGATGATGTTGTAACCTGCCGCCCACCAGAGGTTCTGAACCATTTTAGAGTATGCTTTCCTAGAAAGATCGATGACTTTGGGAATGTCTCGGGGGTCGTTTTTGACGAGAATTATGTCCGCGCTCTCGATTGCCACATCGGTTCCTGCCCCTATCGCGATGCCGACATCTGCCGTGACGAGTGCCGGAGCATCGTTTATTCCGTCGCCAACCATGCTAACCCGATACCCTTCTTCCCGTAGCAGCCTGATTTTCTCAGCCTTCTTGCCCGGCAAGACTTGGGCAAAATAATCATCTATCTCCAACTCCTTCGCAACCGACTTGGCAACCTCCTCGGAGTCTCCAGTAAGCATGTAAACCCTCAGCCCACCTTCCCTCAGCCTCTTAACCGCCTCGTGGGATTCTTTCCTCACAATGTCAGAAAGGGCCAATGCTCCAGCAAGTTTCCCGTCTATCACCGTGAAAACAACCGTCCTGCCCTGTTCCTGAAGCTTCCTTATTCTCTGATCAGCTACCTCGATCTTCATTTCATCCAGAAGACTCGGACCTCCCACGTATACTTCCTTGTCTTCCACCTTTCCGTAGGCACCCTTGCCGGGAATCGCCCTGAACTCCTCAGTTGGAGGGAACTCCGCTTGTTTGTCTCTTGCGTATTCCACGATCGCCTTCGCGATTATGTGCTCAGAATTCAGCTCAACGCTTGCAGTGAGCCCCAGCAATTCATTTTGCGGAACAAATGAGATCACCTCGCTTACGCCGAATTTTCCCTCAGTCAAAGTACCTGTCTTGTCGAAAACAACAGCGTTAACGTCTTTAATCATTTCAAATGCTTTTCTGTCTCTGATCAGAATCCCACTCTTTGCCGTTATAGAGGTTGAAAGAGCCACAACCAGGGGGATAGCAAGCCCAAGAGCGTGAGGACAAGCGATGACAAGAACAGTGACGGTTCTTTCGAGAGCCGCGTCAGATCTCCCGATGAGAAGCCAGGCTATATAGGTCATTATGCCCACGGCGAGTGCTACGTAGAAGAGGATTGCAGCAGCACGATTTGCCAGATCCTGAGTCCTTGACCTGCTCTCCTGAGCCTGCTTCACAAGCTTTACCACCTGTGCAAGGTAGGTTTCCTCACCTGTCCTTTCTATTCTCACGTGCAAGGCGCCTTCGCCGTTGATTGCTCCACCTATCGCCTTGTCTCCTTCCCGCTTATGCACAGGTTTGGATTCGCCAGTCAAGAGAGCTTCATTCACGAAAGATTCGCCTTCGACTATGACGCCGTCAGAAGGCATCTTCTCCCCGGGGCGGACGAGAACCGTATCGCCGACTTTCAGTTTCGAAACCGAGATGTCTTCAACTTTGCCATTTTTCACAAGATGAGCCGTCGTGGGCATGATTCTGACAAGTTCCTCCAAGGCCATTGAAGCTCCAAGGACGCTCTTCGCTTCTATCCAGTGACCGAGGAGCATTATGTCTATCAGCGTGGCCAACTCCCAGAAGAAGTCTTTCCCGACAATCACAAACACGGTCGCAGCCGAGTAGAAGAAAGCCACGGATATTGCTGTGCCGATGAGCGTCATCATTCCCGGCTGGCGGTCTCTCACCTCCTGAAGCATGCCTCTTAAGAAGGGTTGACCACCGTACGCGTAGATTATGAGAGAAAGCAGGAACAGGACTTCCTTCTGAAAAGGTATGTCAAGTTTGAAGCCGAACCATGTTTGAATCGTTTCTGAAAGTAGCAGTGTTGGAACCGTGAAAACGAGAGAAACCCAAAATTTCCTTTGAAACTCTTTCATGTGATGCGCATGATGCTGCATCCTTAGAATCCCTTCCTTTCAAAGGTTCGACCTTCCGCACTTATTAGCATTTTACCTTACCCAAACCATAATGTGCAGTGATTCTCGAAGTCACGTAGGCGGGCGTTACTGAATGCCACGTGAGTTTTTTAAACGTGATACACAACAGAATGTGACAGGTTACAAGATGAAGGTTGACATTGACAGAGAAGGATGCATAGGATGCGGCGTGTGTGAAGCACTGTGTCCAGAAGTGTTTCACCTCGTCGAAGACGGGAAATCCGGCATCATAGAAAAACATAGAAAGGGAAGTCCGGGCGAGGGCGAAGTTGGAAGCGAGTTAGTGGCTTGTGTGGAAAGCGCCAGAGACTCCTGTCCAGTGTGCGTGATAAAAACAGAGTGATTGCCCAACTTCTGGTTTTTATTGGGATATTTGTGTGCGTTGTTAAAGGCTAGCCTCCGGGTGCGCCGTGGAAGGGCACGTCTTTCCAGAGGATGTCCCACCAGTCTGCTTCCGTTATCGTTTCACCCTTTACCAGGATTTCCAAGATGTCCTTCAAGAGTTCATGGTGCCTCTTCTCATCACCCAATATCGCGTTCAATAGAAGTTTGACTTTCTTATCTTTAACGCTTGGCAACATGTTGCCAATCTTCTCGATGAGTTCAGCTTCCATCTGAATGTGTTTCTCCACCAGATCCTTCTGCTTGTCCAAGTTCTCTTGCGTAAGAGCCTTCGAAACGCTTGTCAACAGCGTGACTGCAGAAGCATACATTTCCGCGTGCTTCACAGAGTCCAATGATATTCCTTTCAAAACGCCCTTGACAGTCGGATTCCCCAAATCGGGCAATGACTTATTTAATGATTCAACGATCTTGTTCTCGATCTTGATCTGATCTTTCAGAAACTTGACCAGGTCGTCTTTTGAACTCAAACATTCGCCACCTCATTCCAACAACGTGTTAACCTGTGTGAATAAGGCTTTCGGCAACTCTTTTCCCAAGCGCTCGACACTTGTCCAGACCAGACTGATCCGGCTGGTACCTGATTGACAAAGGCGGCTCAGCAACGTTCATCTCGAACTTGTTCTTCATGATTTCAATCACCAACCTCGGCGCCTCACCACTCCACTGAAACGAACCAAACGCAGCACCAATTTTACCTTTCAAACCAACATTCTTCACAGCCACTTCTTCAAAGAAGCTTTTGAAGTTGACAGGCATGTCATGATGGTAGGTGGCAACCCCAACCAAGATAGCGTCAAAATTGCCCAACGATTCAGGAGGCATGTAATAGTTCAGTTCTACTTCAACTCCTTGGACCGCCTTCGCTCCTTCCGCCACGGCTCGAGCCATCTTCTCAGTGTTCCCAGTTCGACTGTAATACAAGACAAGTATCTTAGCCACCGAAGTCCACCACACCGGCCCATTAGTGTATTCAACGGATATGAAGATTTTCCCTGGGATTAAGGAATGTGAGTTAAGCTCTCTCTGCAAACGATATAGACTGTTTTCCGCTCGCACCGAATCTTGCCGAGGCGTCTTACGTAGAGTTCTTCATCCAAGGCTCCTCGTTTGAAATATCTGACCCTCGAAACCAAAGACAGATATGATGTTGTTGCACTCGTGACGGGCAAACCAAAGACATCATTCACCACTTGAACGACATCGTCAGCTTTCGTTTCATCAGTCAGATGCTGCTTAGACAACACGAAGTGATTCATTCGTTGCACATGTGAATCACTCATCATCGTATCATCTAGTGGGCCGTGGACACAAAAGCACTTTCTCATTCCAACTGTGCACGGTTTGCCACGGCACAAAGATTTTATTCCTTTGCAGAGTTACCGAAGGGTCAAGGTTGTCTAATCATGAAAGTTGTCGGCATAGTTGGCAGTGGAAGAAAAAGAGGAAACACTGAAACTCTCACCCGCATAGCGCTTGAGGAAATAGAAAAGAAGGGACTCGAAACAGAACTCATCAGCCTTGCAGGAAAGAAAATTGAACCATGCGACGGTTGCCGAAGCTGTTCAAAAACGGGCAAGTGTCACTTCAAAGACGACTTCGGATCAGTCTTCACCAAGATGAAGAAGGCGGACGGGATCATACTTGCTACCCCCGTCTATTATGGCGCAGCCACGCCACAAATGGTCAGCCTCATCAGCAGATTCTACGCCACCCGCAGTAAGCCCTTGAAGAATAAGGTGGGCGGACCCATCGTCGTGGCCCGACGGGCTGGACACAACTTCACCTTGGCACAGCTATTGTTCTTCTTCATGATCTCGGAAATGATTGTCCCAGGATCGACATACTGGAACGTGGCTTTCGGCAGATCAAAGGGAGACGTTCTCAAAGACGAAGAGGGAATCAGCACAATCAAAAACTTCGGGCGAAAAATGGCTTGGCTAATAAAGAAGATCAATACATAATGGGCTTATCGAAAAACCGGCATGACCTCGTCAGCGAACAACCGTAGTGGCTCGTTTTCCATCATGTCTGGGAAACGCATCATAATGTAGGTGACTCCGACATCAATGAACTCTCTTATTCTGCTCGCGATCTCTTCAGGGGTTCCAACGAGGTTTTCCTCGATGAATTGAGCTTTTGACACGCTCTCAGGTTTGAATCTCCTGATTTTCTCGTTCAGCGCTGATCCATTCTTCGCAACCACCGTGTTGTCGACAATGAGCGTCTTCTCAATCTGGTCTATCTTTCGGCCAATTTTTTTGCAGTGCCTATCTAGAACTTCCAGCAGCTCTTTGTAACGATGAGGTGTACTAGGACCGCCAAAATTGCATCTGTCAGCCAGCTCGGCCACCACTCTGAGTGTGAGTTTCTTGCCCTCGCCGCCGATCAGAATGGGAGGATGAGGCTTTTGAACTGGCTTTGGGCTGTTGATCGCCTTGTCAATGGTGTAGTATTGCCCGTGAAAGCTCGGCTCATCCTCTGTCCACATCTTCTTTATTACCTGAAGGGCCTCTCGCAGCTGAGCTATCCTCACAGAATCATTGGGGTAAGGTATACCGTACGCGTCGTACTCAAGCTTGTACCAGCCAGCCCCTATTCCCAAATTCAACCTGCCCTTACTGATCACGTCTAACGTTGCCCCCATCTTCGCCAAGACGGACGGGTATCTGTACGAGTTGCACGTGACAAGCTGCCCCAAACCGACATTCCTAGTCAATGTAGCCAACGCACTCAAAGTGGTCCAACTCTCAAAGCAAGCCTCAGTCGTGGCTGGAGAGGTTATGAAATGGTCGTACACCCAAATGGAATCGAAGCCCAGTGCTTCACACTCAAGTGCAACGTTCTTGATCGCGTCAAACCCCCTCCCAGGCGCACAGCCCACCAGCTCGCCAAGCCAACCCTGCGGAATAAAACTTCCAAACCTGATCATGCTGCATCAAGGTCCTCTCTTCATTCCGTTCATAAAAAGTTTACATTACAATCATAACGTGACAGCCCATATTGTCGCGAATAACCTGAAAAAAAGGCATTCTTAAATAAGTTTTGACGTACTGAATGACCTAGAAAGGGTTAACAAGTTGGCCCGTGTTAAACTCGAAAATCTGACGAAACGATTTGACATTGTCACAGCAGTCAACAAAGTCAGCCTCGAGGTTATGGATGGAGAGTTCTTCGTTATGGTCGGCCCTAACGGCTGTGGCAAAACAACCATACTGCGTTTGATAGCTGGATTGATGCAGCCAGACTGTGGGAATATCTACATCGGAGACAAACTCGTCAATGAAATTAAACCGTCAGAGAGGAACGTAAGCATGGTTTTCCAAGGTTACGCCTTGTGGCCTCACATGAAAGTGTTTGACGAAAAGGAGTACTCAAACCTGAGTTTCGCCTTAAAAATTCAAAAGAACCTGACGGAAAAGATCAAAGGCACGGCGGGAAAAGTGGCTGATCAGGTTGGCATTGAGAGACGTCTCTTCTCCAGAAAACCAAACCAACTCTCTGAAGGACAAAAACGAAAAGTGGCCTTGGGAAGAGCCATAACGATACCCCCAAGGGTCTTCTTAATGGACGAACCGCTCAGCAACCTAGACCCACCAAGCAGATTGCGCGTTATGTCGGAGATCAAAAAACTCCATGACGAACTGAAGACCACAACGATCTATGTGACTCACAACTTGGTTGAAGCGATGGCGGACAGGATAGCGGTAATGAAACAGGGCACAATTCAGCAGGTGAACACGCCAGAACAAGTTTGTAGCCATCCAGCGAACGATTTTGTCGCAGACTTCATCCAATGCTATGACTATTCGTATCAACTAAGCGCTCGTAAAATGAAGTCAAACGATGACAAATCAACGACAGATGCCTCACACTAAACTTTCTGAAAGCGGGCTCCTATTGCCTCAGGTTCGTCCGTGGAGCCGAAGATGGAAGTTGGACCAACACCAACACTACAGTGGAGATGAATCCGGCATTTCCTTTCTTTCTTTTCTGTGAACCTACTCGAGTATGGTAAGGCTTATAGAATGTGCAAGGCTCCAGCGCTGTGCGCGTTCTGGGTCAGCGCGTACTTATGGAAGGAAGCTTTAAAGGTACAAATTCCATCTTCGGTAGCATGGCAGCTCCACTTGACCCCGTTGGCAGCACAGTCCTATCTCTTCAAATCGTAATTCTGTTCTTGTTGATACTGGGACTCCCATTTGTCAAGAGCAAGAATGAGAAGAAGAACATTGCCAAGCATGGATATTTGACTGTTCTAGCTCTTGTACTGCACACAATAACTGTTTTAATCGTCATGGTTCCTTCCTTCTCCACCAACTTTGATTCCGTTGGAGAGCTTTCCATTCTCCAATCAACAACCGTCTGGTTACATGCTGTCACAGGCATCGCGGCAGAAATCCTCGGAATAGTTCTGGTTGCCTCGTGGGCGTTCAAGCCCTTGCAGCAAATGACATGCGCCAAAAGAAAGTGGTTAATGGCGCCCACTTTCATAATATGGACCACTTCGTTGATTACCGGTGCCGTCATACACGTTGCGGGAATCATCTAGTGAGCGTCTATCACTCGCGACTCACGACAATTCTCCAATTCTGTATTTCTTTGGAAAATCCTTTCCATAAATTCTTGAAGGCAGACTTCCAATGCATCTGCCATCGTGAAATAGTTGTTCAAAAAGCGCAGGTGACCGACGACGAGCCAACTTTCCCCTCCCGGAGTCCATGGGTTCGTTCTAAAAGCCGAAGGATTCTCAGGATGAATAAGCATCTGGAAAGAGAGATTGGGGAGAAGCTTGTTGAGAAGCGGGGAGTTGCATTGGGCTTTGACGAGTTTCACGTTTGAGTCGTGAAGAGATTCTGAGCGCAATCTTGGAGAGGAAATGAGCAATGGAGACTAGCAGGCGCCATACCGTGCAACATGATCAATTCGAAGAAACCCCATTCATCAAACTAAATATGCCAGGCCGACCAACCAGGACTTGGAGACACGACTTTGGTTGACTGGACTGTTGACAGGATAATCCACTTCGACTCAGGGGACTTGGTAAAGAATGGGTTGTCACACTTCGGCTTTCACGACAGAACCGGAAACCATTACGCCATATTCCATCAAAAACACTTTTTAGGCCTCATAGGAGAAGATGATCGACTTGAGTGGACAGTAGCCGCTCATCAAGTCTTTGAAGGAACGCCTAACATCGTTGCAAAACTGAACTATCCTATGTACATCGACAACTTGGCCGATGAGACCCTCCTAGTCTCAAACTTCGGTGACTCTCGCCTTTATCGCATTGACGTTGGGAGAAACAAAGCCGAATTGTTTGTTGATGGTTCTGGGATAGGGATGAAAGATGTTGGGAACTGCGTGGTGGACAACGAGGGCTTAGTCTGGGTTAACGAGGTTGAAGGCTGTAGGATTTGGAGGTTTGATGGCACGGGCAAGCCGGTACTGACACTTGGTGATGGCACACCGAGCTTCCAGTCAGGCACAGTAGATTTTGGCGAAGCAAAATTCAGCTGGATCTACGACATAAGGAGAGGACCTGACGGAAACATCTACGTTTTAGACAGCAGGAATTTCGCGGTGAGGTTGATTGACCTGAAACGTCGCGTGGTCCATACTTTAGCAGGAACCGATAAGGCGGGCTACGAAGGAGACAATGATGATGCCCTGAATGCAACTTTCGGCAGTAATCCAACAGCGCGATTTGACGGACCGATATCATTGTCGCTTGACGAGGAGGGGAACATCTTCGTAGGGGATAGGCAAAATCACGTCGTGAGAATTATTCAAAGGAAGTCGGGCATCATAAGAACGATTGCTGGAAACCACAATAGCGTCGAGGGCAAGAGTAACAACCCGGCGGAGAAAGACCCGCTTAAGCTCAATCTGCCTGAAATAAGCAGCATGGATTACTATGATAGACACTTGTTTGTTCCCACCGACCTTTCACCTGAAGCAGGCGACTTGGCGGTACTTGGAAGGCCAGGGGCTGGTCGCTGATAGGAAACCGCGTCACCTTGACTCATGGGTACAAACTTGTTAATGAAAAAATACCAGCGCCCTTTCTTGGACTCACTCTCGATCGATCATCGAGGCTGGATTTGATTTCGTCTGCAAATCATGAGAACACAATGCTTTTCAGAAAACGAAAATTAATCTGCGCGCGGTTACAAAGCTAATCTTTCATTAGATAAGTTCCGAAAGCCAGCAGGACGGGCATACCTTAGCGCGGCCAGAGGTTTCTATAGTTATATGGGCCGAGCGGAATGGGAAAAAATGCTTGAAGGGTTCAGAGTCGAGCGAAGGGGTGGTGACGGTTTCCTCCCGATCTCGGATCGATGGGCCTTGGTGTCCGCAAGACAACGATAAAGAAATGCCTCGCGCGCGCATGAATGCTTAGTTCACAAACCTTAAATCGCTAGTTCTTGAGACGAATGTTCCCCCTTTCAGAGTAAAGCTGGGTTGCATGTAGGAGTTTCCGTAACATGGATAGAGCTTCCAAGCAGGGCCTAGTAGATTTTCTAGTTGCAGTTTTGCTCATAATGAATTTCGGGGGAGTTTTTGGATTTGTGGAATTGGATTCTGAAGACGATCTGATTCGAATATCGCCTCTGTCGCTAGCGCGCGGTTTGGCGACCACCTCATTTTCTACCGCTACTTCAGTCTCAACCCCATTTGCTGCTGGGCTGCCGCTAACATACCCTTTTGTTGGAGTGAATATGTTCTTTGGCCTCACTATCTTGAAGGAGCCTCGAGATTATGGCTTTGCAAGGGAGCTTAATGTTTCGTGGGTTTCGATGCAGCCTGTGGTTATTTGGGCTTCCATAGAGTCCTCTCCGGGCCAATACAATTGGAGTGGGCTGGACAGAGAAGTAGCGGCGCTTCAGCTGTTGGGTCTTGATTGTTCCGTGGTGTTGATTCCGATGAATGCCTTCGGAGAGAAGAGAGCCGAAATCGCTAGTCAACTTCAAAACGAGGATGTCGACAGTTTTCTGAGGACGCCTGAATCTGCCGCTATGATGTTGTATCCTAATAATGAGACTTTGCCTGTTTGGATAGATTTTGTCAGGGCTATTGTTGATCGTTATGATGGAGATGGCGTGAACGATATGTTGGGTCTTAGGTATCCAGTGAGGAATTGGCATTTTTCAGAGGAATATCCTGAATTCTATATTCCCGCTGAAGTGTATGTTGATCTTCTGAAGACCACGTATCCTGTCATAAAGGAGACGGATCCTCAGGCAAAGGTGATCCTTCACGGCATTGCCAGCAATCTTCTTCAGTACATTGCCTTTGTGAAGGGGTTCATAGATGATCCTGACGCTGGTGTTATCAACGGCACTGCGTATACAAGAATCCAGATAGCTGCGAGCATGGGATACCGTGATGTGCTTCGCGACGTTGAATATTTCCTTGAAGAAGGCAAAGGCTACTATGATGCTGTTGACGTGCATTTGTATGAGCCTAGGGAGACTTTCCTGAAAGGCAAAATAAACTGGATGAAATCTGCTCTGCAAGAGCTCGACGTGAACGTGCCTATCTGGTGCATTGAAGGAGGGGGGCCGTTCAAGTTGAAGGAAGGGCAGCAGTCGCAATTCGGTGACAAGTATTGGGGGATATACACGGATAAGGAAAACGCAGAGTTCGTGGTTAAGATGCATGTTATGGCGGCGGCAACTGGTATCGAAAGATTCCATTGGGGGCTGTGTGCAACAGGTGAAGATGACTATTGGAATGGCCCATGGAACAACATGGCTCTGGCAACATCTGAAAGAGAGAAGAAGCCTGCGTTCTATACGTTCAAAGTCATACTTGAGAAGCTTCGGGATTTCAAGAAAGCCAGTGATCTGAGCACAGGTGACGTGAACCTTTATGAATTTGAGGTTGGCTCAGAAAAAGTGTACGTAGCATGGGCCAATGCAAACAACACTGTGGATCTTAGCCAGCAATCTTCCATTGGAAGGTGCCTAGTCAGAATCAAGCATATTGTGACTGAACTGGATGATGGCGGGGAACAGGTAGCCGTTGCAGAGGAAATCCAATCTTCAACACGCGTGAATTTGGGCAACACTCCGATCATTATTAGTTCTTGGATTGTCACTACAGCCGACTTGGACAGTGACGGTATAGTGAGCAGACGAGACATTTCCATTGTGGCTCAAGCCTTTGGAGCAAAGTCTGGAGAGCTAGACTGGAACGATAATGCAGATTTGGACAAAAACGGAACAATCAACATCATTGACATATACATAGTAGCGAGGGCCTTCGGAATCATCCTTTGAGATGCAAATTGGGTTCCGAGGCTCATCTGGACAACAAGCGCGATCGATCGATCGTTCAGGAAAAGAAAGTGAGTCTATGGGTTTATCCAGAGTATATGGATGTATGCTGAAAAGCCGGGGATGGGAGTTGAACCCATATATAGCTGCTCTTTATCACTCATCCTTTCACCACTAGAAGAATAGCAGCCCCTCCAGATATAAAGCACTATAGAAGAATTATCTGCTACCCAACCCAAAAAGCTATAGAGTATACTGATTGATCGATCGCTAAGACTCTGCCAGCAGCAAGCATCATGCGTACTTAGTTCTCAAGGGCACTAAGAAACATCCTGTAGACTTGACGAGTTTCAAGAGAACATCAGCAACCTGCAATCCTGAGAGAATAAGTAAAACCAGTGAAGAGAGAGAAATCTACTTCCAAGCGATCCGGGACCTGTTCAGTAGGAGCAGACGCTAGATAATAGATATTAGAAGTAGATAATGGTGCGCGATCTTAGCCCACGATCTTAGTGCATAGAAGTATAGAAGATATTAGAAGCGCGCGCTAATCAACATGGTCAAGGTTGCTCAAAAAGAGTGATGTAGAATACCTCTACAAGACCTTTTGAGAAGTTTTATATCTGTAGAACTTCAGAAGACAAACTAGGGGTTCAAGAATGAGTGAAAGGAAAGTTGTTGGTAGCGCGCGCTCTTCCCTCAGAGACTTCTTTAGATGCTAGGTAAGACAACACAGAATCAGGGTTGTTTAGCTTGCAGTTCCTATTCAGGTGCTTGAGGACTTTGGCATAGTTCTGAATGATAGTAGTCTCTTTAAGGCCCTGCTTCTTCAGTTCCCATAGAAACTTTGCAATGTCCTCAGAGTATAGGGGTTTGACTGTAGAGCCGGGGATGGGAGTTGAACCCATATATAGCTGCTCTGCAGGCAACCGCCTGAACCGTTCGGCCACCCCGGCAAGCTACATATCTCAAGGACTGGAATAAATAGATTTGTTCAATCATTTCCAAGGCTCTTTCTGATTTCCCGGTAAACATGCAAAGCCGATTTCTCATCCTTAACATTCTTGATGAGCATTCGTCCCCCATTGAACAAGCTGATCTCATGATTCTTATAATCAAAAATCACTGCAAGCTGGGATTTTATCCGCACGTTGAAGTTGCGCTTGACTGATTCATAGACTTCGTCGAGATCCATTTTCAACGGTTTTTCAGGGTTTATGTTGGCTGTGTTTCGACCACACAACCAGACAAGTTTCTCCTTCATTCCTGAAACTGCGATGTTGCCCTGGCACGCTGGACAGCCCCCTCTCTTGAAGATGTCTATTGTCGTGAAGTACATGTCACTGAAGTCACAGATCATCAACTTGCCCTTCAAGGCAGAACCCATCCCAGTAAGGACCTTTATGGTCTCCATAGCTTGCATGGTTCCAATAATCCCAGGCGTGACCCCCAGCACCCCTCGAGTGTCACACGTCAGCACGTAGTCATCTTCAACACCCGGCATGACACACTCAAGGCAAGCAGTTTCCGGCGCAGCGAAGACGGAAAGGTTCCCTTCGATCCCTATTGCCGCTCCGAAAACGTATGGAATCCCAAGCTTCACACAAGCACGGTTAACCAAGTAACGCGTCTCCATGTTGTCCAAACCGTCGACAACACAGTCCATTCCAGAAAGAAGCTTCTCAACGTTATGCACATTCAAATTTTCAGAAACAGGCTCAATCTTCACCAAAGGATTGGCTTTCCCCAACCTTTTTGCCGAGACTTCAACCTTCGGATAATGCAAGTCGTCGGGGCTGTACAGAACTTGTCTGTGCAAATTATCCGACTCAACAGTGTCCTGATCTATCAAGCGCAAGTGCCCGACGCCGGCAAGAGTCAAATAAAGGGACGAAATGGTGCCCAACCCGCCGAGTCCAACAACTACAACTCTCGATCGGGCAAGCTTCCTCTGCCCCTTCCGACCGAACTCCTTCAAAACCATTTGCCGACTATAGTACTCGTCATAAGAAGGGATCTGCGAACTCCTAGGCATCCGAATGATTCCCTCAACTATTGTGCTTTCAATCAGTCTTATATCTACCCTTTTTCAAAAACTGCCTTTCATAGATTTCCCTAACCTTCTGTATGGTGTCTACTTCTTCGGGCGCCTTATCTTCCCTGATGCGAGTGATCCTCGCAAACCGCAAAGCCATTTGACACTCATACTTAGGACTTCTCTGAATCTCGTTGTAAGCCACTTCGACGACTATCCTCGGAACAACAACAACTCTGCCGCGCTCCCTCTTTACAGTCAGATCCTTGAGACGCTTTGTCAATTCAATGATCTCCGCATCCGTCAGACCCTTGAACGTTTTACCCACAGGCAAAAATCCGCCAGTATCTTCATCACGTGCTGCAAGATAATAGTCTGAAAGCCATCCATGCCTGCGGCCGTACCCGTACTCCGCCGCAACAATCGCCAGATCCAACGGCTCAAGAACAGGCTTGATCTTCAACCAACGTTTTCCTCTGATTCCAGACGTGTACGGACTGTCAAGCCTTTTCGCCATCAAACCCTCATGACCAGCATCCATCGCTTCCTCCAAAAACCGCTCCGCTTCTTCAACGCTATCCGTGACTTTCTGTGAAGTCAACGGTATCTCTCCAGCACTCTCAGCCAAGACTTGCCTCCGCTCTAGATAAGAAGCTGAGATCAAGCTTCTACCATCAAGATACAGAACGTCAAACAGATACAGCTTCAAAGGAATCTTCTCAACCATGTCTTCTATCGCATGAACCCTCCTGAATCTCCGCATCAAGTGCTGAAAGGGAATCGGATAGCCAGAGTCATCAACAGCTATCACTTCACCTTCCAAAATCGCTTCTTCATCCTTCACGTTCACTCTAACCATTTCCACGATTTCCGGCAGACTACCAGTGACATCTGTCAATCTTCGACTGAAAATCCTCACTTCGTCCCCTGACTTGTGAATTTGAACCCTTGCTCCATCATACTTGTACTCAAACCCTGTTTTGCCATGATGCTCTTCAAAAGCTTCAGCAGTATTGTCCGCCATTTGTGCAAGCATGAGACTGACAGGTCTGAAAACCCTGAAATTGATCCTAGACAGGCTTTCTTTGCCTTCGGTCCTAGCGATGGCGGCAACCTCGCCCATGTCCCCCGTGATCATGCTCGCTTCCTGAACGAGTTTCAACGGAACCTCAAAGGCTTTTGAAATTGCCTGTTCCATCAAGCCTTCATGAAAACCCGTTCGCGTCTCACCCGTGAAAATCTTCACCACATACTTCGCTTCCAGCGGGGAGGCTTGGCTCAGCAACGCTTCTATCAATCGTTCTTTCTTCTGCCGTGAGCCATACCCGACCGCATCGGAGATAGCCTCAAAACTGCGCCTAACCTCCATCAACGTTAACGTTTTATGGAAAAGTGCCGTTTGCCTCTTGACCCTGCTCTTTTCGAAGACCGCTTCCACGGCTGAACCGATGTCACCTGATTGGCTGAAAACCTCGTCAAACAAATTCCATTCGACGCCTGTGATATTCTTTATGATCTGGCTGAGGATCGTCCAACTGACCTCGAGGGTTCGCGGGCTCCATTTCGGGAACGGTCTTCCTAAGATCATAGAAACGGCGGGCTCGACCTCTTGAGCCCCCAGACTTGTGAGAAAGTCCGCAACAAGGTCTATCTTGATAAGACGTTTTCTTGTCGATTCCAGTTTTTCGCCCAGCTCGGCAAGAGTCTTAAAAGATGTCTGCATAGCTTCAGCCCTTAGAACTCACTGACCCATCAAATGCTAAACTCCAGAGATAAGTGTTGTCTTGAAGCCGCTATCGGAAAGAGAATAGTGATACATCAACTTCTAGTACTAGAATGAAGTTTCCAGTTTCTTCTTTACCTCTTTGATTTTCTTTTCCAGTTCCTTGACTTTAGCCTTCCTTCCCATCGCCTTGTAGCTGTCTCTCGCATATTCCAACGCGCTGACGCCAAATCGGTCAAAACCCTTCTGGAAGGATAATTCGGCGGACTTCATGAAATGTTCAACAGCCTTCTCATAATCCTTAAGCATGTAAGCACACTCACCTGCCTTGTAATACATTGACGTTGAATCAAAGTAGTTCTGCACTCTATGGTACAACTCTGCGGTCTTGAGGAAAATGTCCTCAGCCTCTTTGCACTTGCCAACCTCGAAAAGCGTATTGGCTTCCTTGTGCAGTTTAATTGGATCTTCCTTCACTTTCTCTTCAGTCATAACCGTCAACTCACAACTTTGCTATCTATCAGCAGAACTCTCACATTTAGGTTTTCTCTTTTCAAAAAACCCAGTGAAATGGAGTTCCCATCCGACTCTGGCTGCGAGTTTGCGAAAGGCTAAAGACTAGTACACAGACAATTATCCTGTTCTGGAAGCGTTTGAAATGAAAGAAAAAGGAGACTCCACGAAAATAACGTTTGAACTTGCAGTCGGCGCGGTCTTCGCTGCCCTCGTATGCGTGGCAACCTTGATTTTTACTCTGAGCGTTCCTGCGACGACTGGATACTTCAATGTGGGAGAAACTGTAATCTACGTTGCTGCCCTGCTTTTCGGTCCGATCGTAGGCGCCTTTGCCGGAGGCGTAGGGGCAGCAATAGCTGACATGATAGTCGCCCCTCAATTTGCTCTAGGTACACTCGTCGTAAAAGGCTGTGAGGGAACCATCGTTGGATTCTTGAACAAAAAGTTCAGTCGAACCTCCAAGTCCGACTGGAAAATATTCACCGCAGTTCTGGGAACGATTGTGGGCTTTCTGCTCGCACTTACTGGTTCTCTGTACTTAAGCGGAAACGCAGAGCTGTATCTAGGCATTCCTCCACCAACAACCCCCACTGCCGTCATTTTTGTCCCCGCAGAAACCTGGTATTTTCTTGGCGCAGTGGTTGCTCTGCTCATCGTTTTCATGGGCTTCAAGATCGAACCAGAGTCTGGACGTGCTGTTTTCTCGATGATTCTTGGCGGCCTAGAAATGGTCGCTGGGTATTTCTTGTATGAGCGGCTAGTGCTCGGCAAGGTAAATGCGATCGTAGAGATTCCAGTAAACATAGGGCAGATGATAGTTGGGTTGGCTGTTGCGATACCAATCGCAAGAATCGTACTACGAAGCTTGCCACAGCTAAAAAGCTGAAGCCATAACTATGCCTTGAGAAGGGTTCAGAATGGTGCTACCTCCGGGAAAAATCCCCATTGACATTCTGAAAGAAATCGTCTTCAAGAACTTGGGCGCCAGACGTCGTGAAGTTGTTCTAGGTCCCTCGGCCGGAATTGATGGTGCAGTGGTTGACATCGGCAACAAGTCTCTGATCGTTTCCATGGACCCCATCACAGGCACATTAGAACGCATCGGCTGGCTCGCCGTAAACGTCAACGCAAATGACATCGCCACTTTCGGCGTTGAACCAACCTTCTTGCTTTCATGCATTCTGCTCCCCGAAAATGCAGATAGGAAAATCGTCGAAACGATCACCAATCAAATGGACAAGGCTGCAAAGAACCTAGGAATAGCCATCGTTGGAGGCCACTGTGAAGTAACGCCTGGACTGACAAGCCCTATAGTCATAGGCTGCACGATCGGCGTGACTGAAAAAGGAAACTACGTCACAGCCGGCGGAGCCAAGCTTGGAGACAAGCTCATACTAACCAAAAGCGCCGGAATCGAAGGTACAGCAATACTCGCATCAGACAGAGAAAGCCCACTGAAAAAAGCGTTGAACCGCAGTTTGATAAGAAACGCGAAGGAGCTCTACGAAGAAATAAGCGTTGTAAAAGACGCGTTGACAGCCTTCAAAACTGGCGGTGTCCACGCCATGCATGACCCAACAGAAGGAGGTGTAGCGGGAGGAATCCATGAGATTGCAGACGCATCACGTTTAGGTGTGAAGATCTTTGAAGAAAAAATCCGAGTTCGTCCTGAAACTGCAACGATATGCAAATTTTTCCAAATAGACCCCCTGCAGCTCATAGCCTCGGGAAGCTTGTTGATCGCTGCCAAACCAGACCTCGCCGAAAAAGTCATGAAAGCCTTAGAGAAAAACAGGGTCGAGGCAGCGATCATTGGAGAGTTTCTTTCTTCTCCGGAAAAGAGATCAATAGTCTGCAGAGACGGCAAAACAGAGGAGTTGGTCAGACCCACAACCGACCACCTCTGGCGCGCGTTGGAGAAAACGCCAACCGTGTAGCTCTACCACCTATCTTATTCGTTCAGCCTTGACATTATTCTGAAAATTCTGATACAACACAATAGCCGTGTAAAAAGCGTATGAAAGAATCAATTGAGGATGCCGAACAGCAAATTTGAGGTCTCCCGCAATCAAGTTTATGCTCTGCTCGACCGTCCAAACACTTTCTGGTCGATAATGAATACAGTACGGATCGTAGACAGGCACGACCTCGTAGCCGTTCTTGCGAATCCATGATTTGATGTATGAGTCTTCGTAAGTGTGCAGATGAAACGGTATGGAAATGCCTTCAACTGCTCTCCGTCTCACCAGCAGATCGTGGGTCCCGCCCCTGCTTTGAAAAATCTTCAACGTGATTCTTTCAAACAACCTCAAGAATCTCGTGTTCTTCAACACTGACCAGATTTCAATCCCCCAAATCGCCCCCACGCCGTTCTTCATCAACTTTTCGGCCTTCGCAAACCAACCGGGACACAGAATGACGTCACTGTCAACGAACATGAACAAATCGGTTTTCACGTTGCTCATCGCTTTCTGTCGCGCACTTCCCCGCGTTCCCTCGTCTCTAATCAGAATAACATTTCTATATCTTCTCTGAAACTCCTGGACTATTTCCAACGTCTTGTCAGTTGAATAGCCGTCAACAACGATTAGATTATTGACCGGCACGTTTTCATAAACTGAGACAAGACATTCCCTCAAGAGCCGCTCACTGTTTTTTGTAAGCACGACAACGTCTACAGCTTTCATCGGTATTGATCTCTTGCCCTTTGATAAGACCGCAATTCTAACTGAACAAGATATTTTGAACCCTTCTCAAGATAAATCCTTATCGACGCTCCCAGAATTCGCCTCACGACATTCGGCTCGAACAATGCTGAAGGACTCTCTAGGCCTGTTCAAGAGATTTATTTTTTGCTGAATCCTTCTGTAAACGAAATAGCTCCGCGTGTTTCTTGCAAATTCATTAGGGCCCTTACCATGAGAATGAAAAACGCTGAATGTGGGATCCACGACGATCTTGTAGCCTCTAGCCGTCATCTCCTTGCTCCAGTCATAATCTTCCAAACCGTATCTCTTCGTTTCGGGGATGAGATTGGATAGATTCTCATCAAACGGGTAAATCGCCCACAACGATCTCCTGATGATACAATTAATAGTGGAACACCAGTCTTGGTGCAGAATCAGCTTCTGAGAAATATAATACAGCATCAAATCTGCTTTTCCCATGACCGCACCTTCTCCGTGAGGAACGAAAAAGCCGCTAACACCAGCAACCTTGTTGTCTTCAAAATGCTTCATTCCATCCTGCAGCCAATGGAGAGACACGGGAATCGAGTGTGCATTTGTCATACAAACTAACTCGTTTTCTGCAGCTTTCACGCCCAAATTGCTGGAGCGCGCGTGAGAAAACTCACTGTCGGAAACAGTGACTAGCTTGAGTCTGGTTTCTGGACTTCTGAAACATTTCCTGCCAATGTCGCCCAGTTCTCTTTCAAATGCCAGTAACCCTTGCTTCGTCGAATAGTTGTCCACCACGATTATTTCAGACGCTATCACCGTCTGCAAAGCCAGATTTTCCAGTAGCTGGCCAAAATACCTCTCCCTATCTCTCGTTCGAATGACAACTGAAATCTTCAAAGTCTAAGCTTCCAACAGCTCACGAATCTGTCACTTGATTCTTGGAAGAGAATTATATATGTGCTACGTAAAGTCAGCCAACCGGCACCACTAGAGAAAAGTGATAGACAAACAACATTCGACAACCTTGCACTACTTGCTTTTCACGTGTTCATTTTGGTTTATTCTTTGACTCATCAGAAACTTTAAAAACAAGCCGAAATCATGAAGAAGTAACTACAGGCGTTGGCTTATGGCACTGGTTGACAAAGCCAGAGGCATTGTTGTTCGTTCGCTCACCCCTAACAGACCCTACCACGCGCAATGGATGCTCACGAGGAGATGCAACTACCGCTGCAAAGGATGTAACGTGTGGCAAGAACAAGACGCAAAGGAGCTGCCAACCAAAGAAATCAAGAAGGGGCTGGACACGCTTAGAGAGCTTGGCGTCGTGGATCTTGTACTCTCTGGCGGAAACCCGCTTCTAAGAGAAGACATAGACGAAATAATAGAATACGCCTCAAGATATTTTATCACGACAGTGTACGACAACGGAAGCATGGCCGCTGAAAAAAAAGATGCATTACGCAGGGCCGACTTTGTCGCAATCTCAATTGACAGCCTGAATCCGAGAAAAAACGATTACATCAAAGGTGTCCCAGGTGCCTGGAAAAAAGCGATGCAAACCGTCGAAGAACTACGTGAAGCAGGGATTAGTGTAGGCGTAACGCCGACAATTTCACAGCTTAACATGTACGAGATTGTCAAAGTCACCGAACACTTTCTGAAAAAGAAAGTCCCCGTATGGTACAGCCTCTATTCTTATGATTCCTCTGATGGCAACTGCCAACTTTTCAAAATCGGAAAGCAAAACGATGAGTTCCTGATAACCGACAGAGAAGCAATGGTCAACCTCTGCGACAATCTCATGGCGCTGAAAAAGAAAAAGAGTCAAATCCTCCTCACAGACAAGATACTCGAGGCGGTCAAGACCCTCTACGCCGAAAACAGGAGAACATGGCGATGCCGTGCACTTCAGAATTTCCTCATAATCGACCACCTTGGAAGAGTCGCAGGCTGCCACCTTTACGACCCCATAGTGCCGATCCATGACCTGCCCAAGGTTTGGAACAGTGAAAAGCTGGACAGCTTGCGCAGGGATTACAGCAACTGCACTAGGTGCACGTACATCTGCTACATTTTCTATTCTCTACACGGAACAGTGCTTAGCAATCTCCAGATAGCCGTCGAAAGGTGGAAGAATTTAGCACTTTTTTTGAAAAGGAAGTAGGTGCAACACTCTAGATTCGCAAAATCGAAGCAGTTCGACATGTTTAGTTCTTTCTATCGAACCGTTTGCGTTTCATCTTTACGCGCTTCTATCCTTTCGTCATTCAACAGTGGCTAGAGCTGTAACACTTACGATTCTTGACTTCAGATTCATAAAGTGCTCACATTGCAGGCTTTTTCAAGGGCTCTTCAGGGTCAAAGTCTACTACGTGCGACGGTTGCCAAGTACTGAGTGCTGAAAGCTGAGATTCAAGGCTTAAGTCTCCATAAAACTTTTATAACGCTTGCACACAACAACATCAAACGACATGCAGAAGACGCTCGAGCAACTCTACAACCTTGAACATTTCATAGAAGAGAAGCCCCAGCCTGAACTTCTAAAAAAATTGGAGCAACTTATACAACTCAGAAACATCGAAAACACGAGCTAGCCAGCAATTACGCGTGCGAGCACCCGCCTGAACAACAAAAAAATGTTCCTCAGAGACATTTCTGTTCAGCCAGCGCACACTAGTTGAGAACCACATTGTCTATTACCATACACAAAACACGGAACACTTCCTCAACTTCAAGATTGTCCGTGTCCAAAATGAAATTGAAAGGCCCAAAATCCTCTCCCAGACTAAAACCGTACAGCTTCTTGTAGATGTCTTTCGTCTGTCTCTCTTTGCTTGTCAACGCGTTCAAAGCTTCTTCAAGGGTCATTTTGTCCCTGCTGGCTATCCTTCGCGCCCTCCGTTCAGGCGAAGCTTCCAACCATATCTTGAAGCCGTTCTTGAGAAGCCATGGCATAGTCCAGCTGTCCAAGATCACGTTACCGTTTCGTCCCATCTGCAAGAGTTCCTTGTCGACTGTTTCGTCGAATCTGGGATCCCTTCTTCTTTTTTCCAGAAACTTCATTCCTTCTTGAGTCTCCCACCACCCGTGTTCACGGGATTCGTAGCCCTCTTTCAAAGCCAAAGCCTTAAGCGCGTCTCCACCTGAAAAATATCTGAGGCCGTATTTCTCAGCGAGCCTCCTTGCCAGCGTGCTTTTTCCGCTCCCAGCCATTCCGCCGATACAGATGACTATGGACCTCTTAGTCTTTGCTTCCGTATTCTTGTTCGAGAACATTCCTCTGCCTCAAAAATTCTTTACAGGTTTCTGACAGCTTGTTTCAGAGCGTCCTTGAGGCAGTCGGAGCACAGTTGTCCGCCGAGCGGGCGCCAGATTCTTCTTTTGCCTCGATTGAGTTTTCGCCCTTTCAACGGCGACATACTTGAGACCCCCGTCAGAGGTTTACCGCAACGGCTACATCGTGACATTGCGGTTCTTTTCTTCATATAATAAGTCCCTTTGCCGCCACCCGGCAGGGCTTTGTGGACGCGCTTCTTGCTACGTGTGCGCTCTCCTGGTCTTGGCATTTTACTCACTTACCTCTATCAGTCCGAAGGCATGCTGGAACAATGTACCAAATAGAAGGGAACATATCAGATACCACCATATGAGGGAGTAGTTGAAGATTGGCAATGGAAGGTTGGAGCCTATGCCTGGGAAATATGCGAGAGGCATCGGGGCTGTTTGACCGTTCACGGTGTAGGTGTAAAATCCCCCTAGGACCTGCCACATGATAAACAGCGGTACAATGAATAGAAGTGACACCTTCATTGACTGCCACATCATCTTGGACTGGAGCTGCATGATGTGCTGTTGATTCTTCATCGCCTTGGCGACAGCTTTCTTATCATTGCTCCGTTGCGCGGTCCGCAATTCCTTGCTCCAATCTGCTATTTCCTTCCTCCAAGCCCTTGATTTTTCAGGATTTGTGAAACGTCGATTCACCAACGTAGTCAGCAACGAAACCAAGGCTGCCAGAGCAAATATGAAAACTGTTGAATAAGGAATGTCCTTCAGAATTGGCGGAATGTCCAGCAAGACTTGAAGCATTCTACTTGACCCCCACAGCACTCAGTATTTCTCTTGCGGCTTCTTCTTGTTTTCCCTCAGCGTTAATAACAATTTTCACAGGTGCACTCGCCAGAACTGCACACGCGCCTGCCATTAGCCTTGAAAACAGCAACTCTTCTTTGACCGAACCCTCCATCGCTGCGTCTCTTTTCCTACTAGGATCTTTCGTTCTTCGTGAAGAGATCTCCCTCGGTTCAGCTTCCACAAGAACCAACATCTCCGGCTTCAAGAGCTGCAAATTGCTGTACGGCAGTCCCGGGAGATACCCTTCAGGAGTCTTTATCGACATGTGCGTGTCAATAACCGTCAAGCCCTGCAGCCTCCTGATTTTCTCCGTAACCGCCTCAGCCACTTCCCTTTGCAATTTGCGCTGAGTATCCACGCCGTCCTTCCGCATGGCGTCCCTTTCCATGGCCTGTCCATGTTTCTGAAGGATCCCCATCATTACGGTCCCATAATTTATCACGTTGACTTCAAAGCCCGCGTCTTTGGCAAGTTTCTCAACAAAACTGCAAACCGTAGTCTTCCCTGTTCCCGGGATCCCAGTCACGATTATCGTCTTATTCATCGACTATTCTCCGAATATCCGCCTGAATGCCGGGTACATCTCAGCCGCTCTTTCCTGCATTAGCACCTCATAATATTGGTATATTATTCCAACTGAAAGCAAGATTCCCATTCCTGAGCCGAACACACCGAAGTAGTCTGTGACGCCTGCGACCACTCCCACTGCTATTCCACCCAAAACCGTAACCGCTGGGATGTAGCGCTTCAGGATTGATTCGACAGCCTTTCCCGATCGCCTGTACCCTGGGATCTGCATACCAGCATCCACAAGCTGCTTAGCCACTGTTGACGGCCCCAGACCGCCAACTTCAAGCCACGTGAGCGAAAACACAACACAAAACGCAACAAGGATTCCCAGATAACCCAGAGCCCTGAGAGGGTCTGCCGCGACGTCAATGAGATTGCGAGGCGCCGTCACGAAGTAGACCAGACCTCCTGCAGGCTGGACGCTGCTCGTTCCGCTCGCAGACGTGATCGTTTTGAACTGACCTAGAAGGTCAAGCCACACGTTTTGGCCTGGTATTGGCTGATGCGCCATGCTCCAGAACAGTTGCGAAAAGAAATACACGTTCGCGAACAGGGCCGACGCGAAGATTACTGGCAAGTTGGACACGTAGAGAAGCTTTATCGGGTATCTGCTTCGATAACCCTTGTAGCCAGCGTAAGACATTGGTAACTCAACCCTTACCCCTTCCATGTAGATGATGACCAGAAAAGCGACGACCGTGGCTATAAAACCAACCAGAGAAGGATATTGTCCCCTTATCACAAGTCCAGCCAAGGATTTCCCGCCTAGCGCCGTCTGGCCTAACGCAATGAAGAATCCTGTGGCGCCAAATTCATCTACTGGCCCAGCAGGATTGAAACATGAGAGGAAAATGTGCTGTGCAACGCCTGCCATGATGAACAGGCTGATTCCACTACCGAATCCCCAACCCTTCTGAACAAGCTCATCTAACAACAAAACGATGATTCCCGCAGCAATCAACTGCAGGAAGACGATTATTGCGGTAGAGCCGGCTAATGAACCGTACATCCCTCCAATTATGTAAGCGGATGCTTGAACCCCTGTCAGAACGATAGAGAACACCTTGCTTGCAGTGGTGAATAGCCCTCTGTCCTCAGGTTCGCCCATGTCAGCCTGTACCATGTTGGACCCGATCAGAAGTTGCAGTATGAGACCCGCTGTCACTATCGGACCTATTCCGAGCTCCATGAGTGTTCCACGGGCGGACGCAAAGATTATCCTTAGAGCAGCAAGTTCTCCCAGCGGACTGCTTCCAATACCGAAGAGTGGGATTTCAGACATGACCAAGAAAATTATCAGCACAGTACCGGTCCAAAAGAGTTTCTCGTTGAACCGAACCCTGCGTTCCGGCACCTTGATTTCCGGGATAATTCTTGCAACGGGTTTGAATAAGCTCAGAAATCTACCTGCCATGGGTCAACCTCTACTCCCCAGCTTCCTGACCCTCCATCAGAACTTGTCCCCCGGCTTTCTTTACCTTTTCAGCAGCGGTTGCTGAGCAAGACGCCACTTTCACCGTGAGCCGCTTTGTGATCTTGCCTGCACCAAGAAGTTTGGTGTAGCCGAGGCTTTCCAGATCTATGAATGATTTTCCTTCCTCTTTCTCCACCGAAAACTTTCCAGCCATTCCTTCGAGCGTTCCAACATTTATGACCCTGGTCTTTTGCCTCAGACTCTTCGGCGAAGTGAACCCGTGCTTGCCGAAATAGTCCGGCTCATATTTTATAACGTATGACCATAATGCCTTATGCCGTCCAGGGTTTCGCCTTCCTTTGGATCCTGTCCGCCTGTGTTGACCCACTCTGCCCCATCCTTGGGTTCTTGAACCCCGTCTCTTTCTAGTTTTCCTAAGCTTATGCGGCATCTTCTAACCTGCTACCTTGCCTATGGCCTTCTCTTCAACAGCCTTTTTTAACCGTATTTCAAGCACGCCATTCTTATACGTTGTGCATATGGCGCTTGGAATCACTCTCTTTGGAAGATTTAAGCTTTTGTGGAACTTGCGATCCAAAGCCTCGGCAGACAGAGTCAACCTCTGATCTTTTAAGTGTATCCGCAAATCCTCCCTGCTAAACCCCGCGAACTCAGCGACAACCACGATATCATCGTTTCCTTCCAGCACGTCAACCAAGGGCTTCGGTTCTCTCAAACCCTTTTCTCCCGAAACTCTCTGAACTCTATATCTGGGCGTCCGTACCTGCCGCTTTACTTCCGAACCTTTCACACGGAACTTTTGAAAGGTGCCCCTGTCCCTTACTTTGCCGATGACCCTGAAAATGTTGAACCTCTTCGAATTTCTCCTGCTTCTCCGCCACTTCGCGCTCATTTGCCTTCCCCTTGAATACATGGCATCTCAAAAGCAACTATAAAAAGTATCGCAAACAGGAATCTAGAAAATCAGAAAAAAACCGCAAGAATGTCAGAGCATTCGCTTCAAAAGCTCGTTGATCTTGTCTCTGCGATATCCCAGTTCCCCGCCTGATGCATAACTCTTCTTGATTTTTCCTTTGAATCCTTTGGTGGGCGGGTGCAGTCTGAAAAATGGTTGTATGCTCGGCAATTTCCAATATTCAACTTGGCAGCTGTGAATCGCGTCTGCAAGCTCTTCGAGTGATCTGTAACCAAGTTTCTTGGCGTACTCATCGGTCAGTTCCTTGTTACCAGCCAGCCTCGCTTTCTCTTTTATCAGCGCGGTTACAGTTTCGTTAGAGACTTCGCCATAAGTGACGTAGTCTTGAACTGTTTTTATCATTCCAAGGAATGATGGACGATCATCGACCAAAACAGCATAATTGTTTCTTGCTAGGCGAAGCATTTGAAGAGTTTCTCTGGCCTGCATTGAGGCGCTGATGGTTCCACGAATCCTGATAGCTGCGATGCACTTGCGGTCTTTCGTTTTCTCAGCCAACTATTTCACCCAGTCCGTTGGAACTATGAGACTGTAAGTTTCCTTCAACGCGTCGAAAACTGCATATGCAAAGGAAGGAATTGTTCTCGTAGAACCGTAACTTCTGGTCCAGCAGTCTTTTATGCCGGCGAGACCGAGGATCACTTTTGACACTTCGCTCGCCACCAGACCTAAGCCTCTTGGACCAGGCACAAAAACCACGCGTACGCCACCAGTTTTGCCCTCAACCTGAAAGGGTATTGAATGAAGTTTCCCGCAGTCGCATTCCCAGCTTCCACATCCCCGTCTCACTGGAACGATCTTGAGGCGCGAGTCTGCAGCTGCTTTTTCAATGGCATTCCGGACTTGACTTGCTTTTCCAGATCCCAAACCAATGTAACCGTCTCTGTTTCCAACGGCAACAATGGCCTTAAACCTTGACTTTTCACCAGCGTCAGTTTGCTTCTGAACCAAGTTTATGTTTATTACTTCTTCTTGCAGATCTGGAATCAACGAGTCAACGATTTGGGGTTCACGTATTTGTAAACCAGCCATAAAAACTTCTTCAATGGAAGTTATTCTTCCTTCTTGAATCATCTTTCCTAGGCGAGTTCTTGGAACCCACTGTTCCAGACTCTCTGACGATTCTCTTTTGCCTCTGCCTCCTCTTCCACGATCTCTAGATCTCACTTCTTTTTACCTCCGCTCTTGAACGCGGCGATCATATCGGTTTTAACCTGAGCAACATGTTTAGGAATGGTTTCTGGGGGAAGTTTCTGCTCCAGATACTTTGAAAATTTGGACTGATATTCTTCAACGTTTGACGCTAAACTTTCCGCATACTTCGCAATATGTTCGCCCTTTATCCTCTTTTCATCTGGCAGCTTTTCTTCACTGTGCGGCACATCTACTTTTGCGTCCAAGACTCCCTTCAAAACGGCGAAAACCCTTGCGCCCTTCGAAGGCGGCTGCAATCCTATGTCAAGAATTGCTTCTTCAATCCCTTTGGCCTTGGCTTTAAGCCCGCATAGGAACCCTGTCAGGTAGGCTGCTGGGACGTTTCCTCTAGGAGCCTTCCAACCGTACTTTCTTGTTAGTTCTCTGCTTTGAGCTGAAACTAGAACTTCATCACCGTTCGGTTTGGCCACAACTATTTGAGCAATCATGTTGTTGACGCTGCTGCGGGCCACTAGTCGAAGCTTTCCGGAAAGCAAAAAGGCCTTTCTAGCCTTGTAATCAGTCTTTCCCTCTTTTCTTCGGCGAAACGGAGCGCAGTACCGTGAGTTTCTGGCCACTAGCGTTTCCTCCAAAGCTCGTGCGCTTTCAGGTAGCGTTCCAAGTCAGCAACTGATTCAAATCTTCCGCTACTGGCCATTCTGTAGAGTTTCCGATATGCACTTTCGGCAATCACCTTCTTGGTTTTCAGCAAACGAAGTCTTCTCCTTAGGGCGCGAATTTTGCTCATCCACCTTTCTTTCTTAGTAACTCTCGCGTGCGGTGACCCGGTTCTGCTGCCAGGTCCGCTTCTCCGTCCTTTCCTTCTCTTTTCGTGCAGAACTCGTGTTCTTCCACGACTTATTCCTTTTTCTGGAAGAGACTTGATCGTTCCTTCGTGGATTAACTTTCTGATTTCGTCTCGAGTGATTGCAGTTTCGGCGTCTTCTGTTTTTTCGGGATCCATCCAAACGCGATTTTGTCCAACTTTTAGTATTTGTGCGGCGAGGCGTCGTTGATTCGTAAGATTGGTCATTGCTTTTCAGTCCTCTTCTTGCGTTTAGCGACCTTTTGTTCTCGTTTGGGTCTTTCCACTTCCGTCTCTTCTTCTTCCGGTCCCTCAAGCTTCTCTTCTTTTCCGACTTCTTTTTCCGTTTCTTCTTTCTTGCCCTCTTTCAACTCTTCCTCTTTTTCGACAGGTTCTTTAGTCTGCTTGATGTTGAGAACAGTTATCTTCTTCCTTCTGGCTTCTCTTAGTATTGTGATTCTCTTCCTTTTACCCACCGTGTGCGCAATCCGTATCGCTTGAGTCTTCGGATCGATCTCTCCGAGGCGGTCCGAGTTGTACACCAAGACTTCCTCATAACCCGACGGGTGAAGCCCTCTGGCAACTCTCGGTCCTCTGTACCCAGGATCTACGGGCGGTGGCCAGCCCTTTATCTTCTTTCTAACCTTATTGTCCAAGCCGTGAGGTCTCCGCCAGTTCTCTTTCAAGCGTATGTACCTCCAGCTTTCCTGCCTGACAAATTTGGGTTTCTTCTTTTTGACGCGTTCCCTCAGTCTCAGCGCCTTCTCAGGGGTGGTTGTCCTCTGTTCTGTCATCCTTCCATCCCCTCGATTCGTTCATAAACGTAGAGGCCGTCTAAAAAGATGCGCGGGTCTTTCCTCTTAACCTTGGTTGCCTGCTCAACGTTCGCCGCTGTCTGGCTTACGTCTTCCAGATCTATGCCTTGAACAATGACGTCTTCACTTTGAATTTTGACTTGAACGTTGCCTATTATCTTGGCTCTTCTTGGGTGTCGTTCACCCGTGAAGTTTTCAATTTGAACCGTTTTGTCTTTCAGCTTGACTGAGATTGGGAAGTGTGAGAAGACTATCTTGAGCTTGTACGTGAAGCCTTTCGTGACGCCTGTTATCATGTTTTGAATGTGCGAATGAAGGGTTCCAACGAGTGACGCTTCCTTTTTCCGCGGCCACTCAGCCGAGATGCGAACGTTCTTGCCATTGAGTTCAATTGAAATTGGAGTGAAAGAAAAATCTCGTACTAATGTTCCCTTTGGCCCTTTAACTGTGATTTTTCTCCCTTCAAGGGAGACCTGCACGTCGTCTGGGGTTTCAATGGTTTCTGAGACTTCTGTGGCTCGCATTCGAGGACATCTCCTAATAAATGAAGGCTAGTAGTTTTCCTCCGATGTGTTTTTCTCTTGCTTCCTTGTGGGATAGCACTCCATTTGGAGTTGAAATAACCAATAAGCCCACCTCTCTTGAAGGAAGGAACTTTTTCTCCCATTCTTCAAACTCATTCATCTTGACCGAAAAGCGTGGTCTGATAGCTCCACACTTGTTTATTCTGCCCATAAGCTGAACTTTGAACTTTCCAGAACGCCCATCATCAATAAACTCGAACTCACCGATGTAACCGTTTAACTGCATGATTCTCAAAACTCTGCCCAAGAGTTTAGAGGCAGGACTGATTATGCACTCGTGCTTGTTTCGCATCTCGTTGTTTATGACTGTTGTCAAGCCGTTTGCCAGTGTGTCCATCGTTTTTTTCCTCTATCAATCACTCATATTTTTTGAAGCCGAGTTTTTTGGCTACCTCTCTAAAACACTGCCGACATAAATATAAATTGTAACGCCGAATAACCGGGCCGTAAGACCCGCACCTGCTGCACGGTCTTGCACCCTTTCCGTACTTTCTTTCCTTCTTGGATTTCTGTTTTCCCATCAGTTGCTTCACCTATTCTATACGATCTCCACCCCGAGAGTGTCCTTAGCAAACACCATCGATTCTTCGGGAGTCAAGATGTGCTTCGAACCGATCTTCGCTTTTTCTTTCCTCCGCTTCCTAACGCGGTAGCCGGGACGTATAACCGACACACAGATATCCATACCGAATATGCCCACATCAGGATCGTATCTCACTCCAGGCAATTCGATGTGCTCCTTCAAACCAAACGAAAAGTTCCCTTGACCATCAAAACTCTTGCTGGAAAGTTTGTTATCAACCACTGGCAAAGCCTTCTTCAAAAACTCAATGGCACTTTCCTCTCTTAGAGTCACGATGCATGCTATTGATTCACCTTTTCTGATTCCAAAATCTCTTATGCTGGTCTTGGCCTTTCTCTTGCACGGAGTCTGTCCGGTGATCTCCTTCAGGACTCTTGTAGCCTTCTCCAGCGGCTCTCCGGACTTTCCAACGCTGATGTTGACTACGACCTTTTCGATTTTCGGCTTGAGCATGGGCTGGTCTTCCCATTTTTTGCGAATCCCATCTTCGGACAATCATGCCGCCTCCGGCGTCAGTGGTATGAGCGACTGTTTTTCACCGATTGCAAATACGAAGTTCAAGATTGTCTGGTAACGGCCGCCCTTTTCGTCTTCAATTGTTACGAGCGTGTTTCTGCGTTTCTTTCCCTCTGCCTTTTCAATCTCAACGATCCTACCGTGCTTGCCGACGTTTTTTCCGCCAGTTATTATCGCAAAGTCTTTTTCTTTCATCTTCGTGTGTTCAAGGATTTGCTTTTCAGGAACGCTTATCTTCACAGTGTCCAATGTCGAGTAAACGTCTTCTACTGGATTCTTGACGTCAGAAACCTTGATCAAGATATTTGAGCCGTCATGAAGGTGAAGCTGCACGTGCCCGTCGCTGATAACCGTCTTATCCTCTATCCTGCAAAGCTTGAATTTCGCTTCTTCAGCGCTGATCTCGTTCAGAATCAGACCCTTGTACCAAGGCAAAACGCAGAAGCTCTTACCCACATCCGGGATCGAAATGACATCCATCAACCCAACCGGAAAGTCGTCTTCCCGCCTGACATCTCCATCAACGTATACTCTCCCCTGTGAAACTATAGTCTTGGCCTCTTTCCTGGTCTTGGCAAATCCGAGAACGTCGCGCAAAATCACGGCCAGCGGCATGCAGTTCTCAAAGGAATGAGGTCCAGAAGTGGGGTTTACGACCCAGGTGAACTCTTTTCTGTGGATTGGCCAGAACCTCGGCGCTGGTTTACGCTTTAGCCCTGAAGATTTTCCTTTCCTGCCCAACTCATTCTCCTCCTTCTTCAGTTTTCCCGGCTGTTTTGCGTCTTGTTCTTTTCTTCTCTGCTTTGGGTTTCTCTTCTTCCTTGGCTGCTTTCTTGGGTTTCATCTCCGGCTTCTCTGTAACCTTTTTCTTCGCTGTTTTCGGTTTTGCTCTTGCAACTCTCTTCTTTTTGGGCTTCTCTTCAACAGCTGGCTTTTCTTCCACACGTTTCTCTTCCACCGCTTCCTTTACTTCTGCGACTTCTGGAGGTTTCTCTTCAGGTTTTACCTTGGGTTTTGCAGGAGCCTCTCTCGGTTTCTTGAATGCTCCTTTCTTTGCTTCCAGAATTTCCTTTCGCCATTTATCGTCAAGGTTTAAGTGTGTGACCACAACTTTGGACGGATGTACAGGAACGAAGATCGTGGTTCCATCAACCTTCTCTCTTGTCAGTCCTTCAACGTAAATTCGGTAATTCTTCAAGTCTACCCGCGAGATCTTTCCTTCGAACCCCTTGTGGTCTCCTCGCATGATGCGAACTGTGTCTCCGCTTCTGACCGGAAAACTCTTCACTATGTGCGAGCCTCTCAGTTCAGGCGAGAGGTGCGCGGCAAGAAGCTTGTGGCGTACGTGTGCAGGTGCTTGGAAAAGCCTCTTCCTTTGTTTGGTCGGTTTTGTTACAGGCTTTGTTGTTTGCATTGTTTCCTCCGCCTATATTATTATACTGGCAGCGCTGGCTATTCTAGGCCATCTTTCGGCAGCTTCTTTTGCCACCGGACCACGGATTTGTGAGCCTTTCATTTCTCCCTCAGGAGTTATTACCACCGCCGCGTTGTCTTCGAATTGAACCCAGACCCCGTCGATCCTTCTGAAAGGTTTTCTCTGCCTCACGATCACTGCTTGAAAGATTTTCTTCCGCATGTCAGGTGTTCCATGTCTGACAGAAATAGTGATCTTGTCACCCACCGCAGCGCGGGGGTAACGTCGCAATCTTCCCTTGTAGCCCATGACTTGAATCAGTCGAAGATCTCTGGCTCCCGTGTTGTCGGCACATTTCAGAATTGCTGGCGGCTGCAAGCCTCTTGAAAGCTTTGGCCCGTGCCCAAGCATTCCCTTTGCTACCAACGCTCTCTGCTTTGCTTTGGCCGCCATCTCACTTCTCCTCCACTTTTCCAACCACGACAAAAGAAACAGTCTTGCTTACCGGACGGCTCTCGGCTATTACCACGCGGTCTCCTTCTTTAGCGTCTATGCATGGAGGATTGTGTGATGGTATACGGCTGTGTCTTCTTTCGTACCTCATGAACTTTGAAATGTACGAGAGATAATCGCGTTCCACCACAACTGTCTTATCCATTTTTGCACTAACGACAACGCCCTCCAGTACGCGTCCTCTTATTGGAAGCTCTCCGTGGAAGGGGCAATTAATGTCCTCACAAGTCTTTTTAGGCTTCTTGAAAGTCAGTGACATTACCACAGTCTCCGAACAGTTTTCTTAAGTCGGTCCTCAGGCCTTCCTGTGAGAAGCCTACCGTTGATCTCAACCACTGTTTTGTCAGGAAAATTGAAGTGAAAAATGGATTTGTCTTTTGGGACGATCTTCTTTTTTCCTTTGTGCAGAAATATGAACGTGTTTCGTGTTTCATCCACTATCTTGCCGGATATGCCTATGTTACCGTGATGGCTGCTTTTTGCGACTTTAGCTTCGGTTCCGATGAATTCCCCGCGGATTACGTCTGGCGTCACTTTCATTTCCGCTTCTTCCCTTCCGGCTTTGCTGTCCCTATTCCGAGTTTCTGTTCACTCTCTATCGTGAGTATTTTGGCGATCGCTCTGCGCAGTGCCTTCACTCTGGCCGGGTTCTCGATAGTGCCGCCTGCCCTGATCATGGTTTTCAGCCTGAGAAGCTCTGTTCTGAGTTCCCCCATTTTCTTGGCCCGATCTTCAGAAGACATGTCACGTATTTCTTTGTTCCGCATTATCGGCATCTACTCGACCTCCTCGTCCTACTTTTCCTCTTCTTTTCCTTCGCTGTTCGCCCGTTCAGTCTTTTCTTCTTCTGCTTCATTGCTTGCCTTTTCAGCTTTCTCTTCCTCGGCTTCTGGTTCCTGCTCCGCTTTCTCCTCTGTTGTTTTCTGTTCGGGAGGCGGGAGATTTTCGACTATTTTGATCTTGTCTGGAAAAATTGCGTCTGGAGGCATGATTCTGACTCTTACGCCGAATATGCCCGGTTTCAACTGCACGTGAACCTCAGCCTTTTGCATGTACCTCAGTGCCGGTTCTCCGCACTTCACCAGGTAACCAGCTCGGAATTTTTCGAATCTTGCCCTCTCGGTCCTCAACTTGCCGCTAATGACTATCTCGGCGCCTAAGGCTCCTGCCTCCATGACCTGATTCAAAGACCAAAAGCCGGCGCGTCTGAAGTGAACACCCCTTTGGAGAGCCGACGCAACACGCGAAGCAACAACGTAAGCGTTCAATTCTGGTATTTCAATTTCAGAAACGGAAATCTGCGGGTTTGCAACCTTAAACTTCTCTTCCAAAATGCTGGCAAGTTCCCTTATGGTTTCCCCGCCCCGCCCTATCACCAAGCCCGGACGCATGGCATAAATCACGATGTGCGTTCCCAACGGCGTTTTTGATATGGTCACACCACCATACCCAGCCCTTTCGAGTTTTTTCTGCAAAAATTCGTCAATTTCCGTCCTCTTAATGGATTCTGTTATAAAATGTTTGACGACTGACACTATGCTCCCCCTTCCGTTTTCTCTGGCTTTTCTTCTAGGGCTATTTCAACGTGAACCAGAGTGTCGAAATGTGGCGTGGTTCTTCCCTGCGCTCTCGGCATGAACCGCTTGACTTTCATTCCTTGACTTGCGGCCGCGTGAATAATGCGCATTCTTTCTGTGTCTAAACCTTTGTTCTCAGCATTTGCTTCGGCGCTCTCTAGCACTTTCAGGATTTGCGCCGCGGCTTTCACTGGGTACCTGCCCGCAAAAGCCTTATCTAAACCGTGACGGTGCCCAGATTTCTTTCTGAACCTCTTAAACGGAACAGGTTTCTTCTTGACTGCAACATCTCTGAGGTACTGTTTTGCATGGGTGAGCATCATTCCCTTGATTGTTCGACAGACCTCTCGTGCCGATTTATGGGATACCCTAATCTCTCGTCCGCTTGCCTTCACAGTTTTCTCCGGATCCAACTCTTCTTCTACTATTGAGTATCCCCATTTTGGCACTTTATGCTCTCTCCGGTTGTGCAATTCAACAGCGGTATGGTGATTTATATGGTTTTCCTTTAACGTATGCGCTTTTTAGACCAAACCGTGCCTTTTTTGTAACTCTTTTTTCAGTTCCAAAATGTTTCCTTTCTTTGCTCGTGAGTGATACAACGAATGAGCAAGGCAGAAAGTTTCGCCGTCCAAAAGCCCCTTTTCGATCCCATGTCGGCGTTTTCGTCTCTCTGGATTGGATCGCCATGTTCAAAAAGTTCGGATTCGTTCATAGTTCAAGCAAGCAAAGTAGTTTCTCGGGCGTTACGATGAGTTTATTTTTGACTTGTCGATTATTCGGAGTGAAAGGCAAGGTGGAAAATTGTCCGATAAGAATGGGCATATTACCATGTTGCATGGTGCTGGCGGAACCGTCATGCATGATTTGGTCAAGAATTACATTGTCAGATATTTTGGGGGAGCCAGCAACGCGGAAGTTCCGCTTGAGGCGATGGATGATGCAGCAGTTGTTGGTGATGTGGTTTTCAAAAGTGATTCACATGCTGTCAAACCGATTTTCTTTCCTGGAGGCGATATAGGTCGCTTGTCAGTTTCCGGAACGGTCAACGATATTGCGATGTTGGGAGCGGAACCTTACGCCTTGGCATGCGGCTTCATACTAGAGGAAGGCCTAAGCTTGACTGATTTTGAGAGAATCCTGTCCAGCATGCAAGAAGCCTGCATTGAAGCTGGCGTGAACATTGTCACTGGAGACACCAAGGTTGTTGAAAAAGGAAGCCTAGGAGGCTGTATAATAAATACTTCAGGAATAGGGAGACGAACTCCTGCCTTGGACGAAAACCTCAGAGTCGTGAAACAGTTTAGAACCGACTTTAAACCGCGTTGGACTCTGGATTCAAACCTCTGCGCAGGAGATAAGATAATACTGTCTGGAACTGTCGGAGACCATGGTTTAGCGGTCTTGTCAGCGCAAGAGGGTTTGAGTTTCGGAAGCGGCATAAAATCCGACGTCAAACCACTGAATCGTTTGATTCAGAAATTGCTTGGTGATGTGGGGGGAATCGTAGCGATGAAAGACCCTACTCGAGGAGGCCTAGCCGATGCGTTGAACGAGTTTAGCGAGAAGTCGCGCGTAGGCATCTTGACCTACGAAGACTACATACCGGTGCGGAATGACGTACGAGCAGCGTGCGAAATGCTAGGCGTGGATCCATTCGAAGTTGGAAATGAAGGAAAAGTAATAATAGGTGTTGTAAAAAGCAAAGCCGAAGAGATCTTGGAACTTCTGAGGACAACGGAAGCGGGGAAAGATGCAGAGATCATTGGGGAGACGACGAGGGAATTCACGGGAGTCGCTATGCAGACGGTTGTCGGCGGTAAGAGAATAATCTCTAGACCGATCGGCGACCCAGTTCCCAGAATATGCTAGGAACGCAAGCCAGACAAGAATTCGGGTTCGCAGAGCTACGGTTGACCTGTCTGCTGCGATGAGGTTGTGGCTGGTTGGGTTTCTGTTGTTGTTCTGATTGAGAAGAACCCGACGATAGCCAATATCCAACCAACCCAGATCAGTATCACGCCTATGGCGATTATCGTTAGAATCGCTCCTATCAGCATTAGCAGCCCTGCGGTTCCAAGGATTTTCACCCCTGACTTGTCAGAGAGTACATTGAGTGATTTTCTGAAGAAAATGACTGAAACAACAATGAATATGAAAAGTACAACCAAAGATGCAAAGATGCCTCCTAAGAAGGCCCATACGTTATTCAGATCCATGAATTTCTGCTGAAAGATTGCCGGCCATTGTGCGAAATTAGCCAAATTGGCACCAACAAATTCAACGACCGTTGCCACAATCATTGCGACAAAAGCTACTACTCCCACGATTGCCAAGATGAGTCCATAAAGTGCATTGTTGAATATGCCTCCTTCCTTGTAATGATCGGACAGGCCCTTCATGCCAATCAACACAAGTATGACACCTACCAAAGCCAGCACGGCTGACAATCCGTTGGCAAAGAGTCCTAGAAAACTGATGACAATTAGTAGTGCTCCAACGCCGCCGAGATTCTTGCTTGATTCCAGAGTCATTCGATAAACCTCGCTTGACAGTTTCATACGGCTTTAGATAAAAGCTTTTCTTAGCCTTCAACGTGCGAGAAAGCTGGTCCTTCCGACTATTCTAGCTTCAGCAAGAAACCTCGGTAGTGCTAATCATGAACATTTTGTCGCCGTTCTCGCCCATATTCTGCAGGTTCCCTCACTGCTCACCATGCACGCTCCGACCGGCTTCTGTGGTGTACAAGCCTTCATAAACAACGGGCATCCGGTAGGCCTGATCTTGCCAACAACAACCAAGTGGCATCTGCAACCATGTTGTATGTCAACGCCGCGCTCAATCGTTACGCCATATTTCAGAACAGCGTCATAACAATCAAATTCGTCTCTGAGCGCGAATTTTGAAGAGGGAATCATACCTAGCCCGCGCCAGTTGCCGTCCACCACATCGAAGACTTCATTCATCAACTCTTGTGCTTTCACGTTTCCTTCCCATCGCACGGCCCTAACATACTCATTTTCCAACCGCGGCTTGTTCTCTTTCAATTGCTTCAGGATCATGTAGATGCCGAACAAGACATCCAGAGGCTCGAAACCAGCCACAACCGTCGGCATGCGGTAAGTCTCTGGAAAAATCTCGTACGGTTTAAGTCCGATAATCGTGCTTGCGTGACCGGGAGCAATGAATCCGTTCAGATTCAAGTCTTCCATATCAGCGAGCAGTCTCATGGCGGGCGGAATCAAGCGGTGAGAAACGAGGAAGCTCAGATTCTCAGGCGGTTTGTCGATTATCTCAGCAGCGGTTGACGGCGATGTTGTCTCAAAACCCACGGCGAAGAAGGCGAATTCCTTGCCCGCTTCGCTTTTGACCATTTTGACTGCATCACCGACGCTGTAAACGACGCGAACGTCTCCTCCTTCTGCCTTCGCGTCCAGAAGGGACATCTTTGAGCCTGGAACACGCAAAACGTCTCCGAAGCACGTAATGACCACGTCTTTCTGAGCCAACTGCACGGCTTCGTCAACTTCGGACGCGGGGACTATGCACACTGGACAGCCCGGACCCGCTATGACTTCTATGTTTGAGGGCAAAAGGCTACGTATGCCATAGTGCGTAATTGTCCATTCATGCGTTCCGCAGACATGGCAAATCTTGACCGTGCCTTCCCTTGGTGCAACATCTTGAATCTTCTGTGCAATGCGTTTCGCCAAATCGGGATCTCTAAATCGCAGCTTGTCAGCCATCCCCGCCCAACTTTCTAGCTATTGTTTCAAATCGGCCTCAAGAACCTCATTCCACAAGCGCAGTGTTTCCAAAGCCTCTTTTTCGTCCAAAACCTGGATAGCGTATCCCGCATGAACAAGCACGTAGTCGCCTACTTTAGCATTTACGAGAGTCACATTGACTTCTCTTAGAACGCCTTCCCCAAAATCTACCCGGGCCTTATAGTCCTTGAGGGTTACAATCTTTGCGGGAATCGCAAGACACATTTTTATCAGAGTATATGCGAGCATCGTACAGCGATAAATCCATTATGGTCTAGTTTCTAGAAAAGCCAGATGCAACAGCCTGACCGAATGATAGGCCACCATCGCCAGCAGGTATGGACTCATGAACCAGAAAACGTAGACCTTCAGCTTCTACAGCATGTCGCATGATCGAGACAATAACCGCATTGCACGCAACTCCGCCCGAAAAACCAACAGTTTTGACACACTGCTCCGAGGCTTTTTCGATGGCCAGACTGGCTAAACCCCTTGCCAAATATGCATGCGCAGAAAATGCCAAGTCTTTCTTGGAATGCTTTTCTCTAGCCTCAAATATTTGCAGCAGCATCTGCGTCGTGTCCAACGCGTTGGACTTCACCTTAATCGGCAACTTCAAAACGTCCTTTCCTCTCATCGCGGTTGATTCAAGCTTCATAGACGGCTCGCCTTCATACGTCCGTTCGTGACACACGTCCAAGACGGCTGAAACGGCGTCCAAGACCCTCCCGCAACTTGTGGTTTCGGTGATTCCGCTGGCTTTCTCAAGTTGCTGAAGGATTATTTCAACTTCCTTTTTTCCGTGTGGAAGGCGTAGCTGGTCTTGCATGAGCCAACTCTGCACGTCCGCCTTGCCGTGGAGTATTCCTGCAGCCATTCTAGCTGGGTAGCGAGTTGCCAAGTCTCCGCCTACTAGCGGTTGTTCTTGAAGATGAGCTAGACGTTTGAAACCGGAGAGTCTGTCAGTACACAGAAGGATTTCGCCTCCCCACGCTTCCCCTTCTGGACCGTAGCCGTATCCGTCGCAGCAAATGCCCATCATCTCTTCAACGCCGTGTTCAAACATTAAGCCAGCGACGTGCGCGTAGTGATGTTGCACTTGGACAAGCTGCCACTCGTTTTCTTCGGCCAAGTCCTGTGCTAGCTTAGTCGTGGTGAATTTCGGGTGCAGGTCACATGAGATGATTTCTACCTTGCTGTTTGTGAGGCGGATGAGATGTTTGGTTCCTGCTTCAAGGAAAGCTCTCGTTTCAACATTTTCCACGTCACCTATGTGCTGAGAAATGAAAGCCTTGTTACTGTTCAAGACGCACGCAGTGTTGTTCAGTTCTCCGCCCAATCCTACGATGCAGTGTTTCGCGTTCTTCCTCAAGACTATCGGCGCCGGGGCGTACCCTCTTGATCGTCTGAGGAAAGCCACGTCTCCGCGGTGCGTTCGAATCACGGAATCGTCACAGCGGTGAGCTATTCGTCGGTTGTGAAACAAGAAGTAGTCAACCGTGTTTCCGAGAATTTTCAAAGCCTCATCGTTATCGTTTATTATCGGTTGGTTCGGAGGGTTCGCGCTTGTCATCACAAAGGCTACATCATCCACTTGGTCAAACAGCATGTAGTGCAACCCTGCATAAGGAAGCATAACGGCGACGTTGTGTAATCCGGGAGAAATCAATTCGGAGAGAAAGTAGTCTCTGCTTCTGTCAAGCGGCACTATTGGGCGAGCGTGTGAAGCCAAGAGTTCTGCCTCTTTTTCGTTGACTTCAGCGAAAGTTCTTGTCCCTTCTAGACTGCGAGACATGATGGCAAAGGGTTTTTGGCTTCTGTGCTTGACTTCTCTGAGCTTGATTAATGGTCTGTCTTCAATCGTTGAGGCGGCTACGTGAAAACCTCCATATCCCTTGACTGCAACGATGTGGCCTTCTGAGAGGAGCCTTCCCGCTTCTCGAACCGGATCCTTATGCTCAACTGGTTTGCCCTTCGCGGTCGTTAGGTACACTTTTGGTCCACATTTTGGGCATGCAACTGTCTGTGCGTGAAAGCGTCTGTTCAAAGGGTCATTGTATTCTCTCAGACAGAAGTTACACATTGGAAACTCGCGCATCGTCGTGTTCTCGCGGTCATAAGGCAACTTCTCAATTATCGTGAATCTTGGTCCGCAGTTAGTGCACGTAATGAAAAAGTATTCGTGCCTCGGATCACTCGGGTCTCGAAGTTCTCTCAGACAGTCATCGCATATTGCTATGTCTGGCGGGATAACCGATCCTGAAAGCTCAGCTTCATTAGAACTCTCACGGATGGTGAATTTTTCATACCTGTCCTTACCTCCAAGCTCCACGGTAATCACTTCGTGAATTCGTGCTAGAGGCGGTTTCTTTCCCTTCAAATCCTTCAAGAAGCTTTTGAGAGCCCGTTCTTCGCCTTCTAGGAGTATTTCTACTCCAGCGTCTCCCCTGTTCTTGACGTAGCCGTTCAATCGGTTTTTCGCTGCCGTTCTGTATATGAAGGGGCGAAAGCCTACGCCTTGAACGATGCCTGTGACCTGGATCTTCATGCGCACTGAAAGCCATCTCTCAATTTTACAGAAGAAGTACAGTTCATATACGTTTTGACTGACGCTGCAAGCGACAAACTGCGATCGTCGAGTGGGAGCTTTTCCCCTTCTTGGCCCATGATCTTAGGCTGAAGACGCGCGGATTGCCAATTTGATACTTGCAGTGTCTTTGCCCTTTTATCTGATGCTCAAAGAGTCCTCCCAGATTGCCAGTTCCCATGGGGAACTTTGCAAATCGCTGAGTTCACGTTTATTTACTTGGTGTGTAGCCGCTCACTTTATGATTTATAAGCGGCTTCCGTTTTTACCTAATATTCGAATCTTTGGGAAGATGCACAGATGTCGAAGCTTGAAGAAGGCACAAAGTTTGAAGCCTACTCGACGAGCCTGTGTCCAGAGTGTCAACAGAGAATCCCGATGAGGATTTATGAGGAAAACGGAGTAATCTATTTAGAGAAATCGTGTCCCGAGCACGGAAAGTTCGAGGACATTTACTGGGGAGACGCGGAGCTCTTCAAATGGTTCTATGACGGCTGGTACAACGCTCAGTATGTGGGCAGCGGTTTGGAAAAGCCGCACACAAAGACCGTCAAAGGCTGCCCGTTTGACTGTGGAATATGTCCACAGCATAAGACGCCCACGATTCTAGGCATCATAGACGTCACCAACAGGTGTAACATGGCCTGTCCGGTTTGCTTCGCCTACGTTGGAGCAACCAACTATGTTTATGAGCCGTCATACGGACAGATCGTGGACATGATGAAACTGTTGAGAGCCAATAGTCCGTGGGCCTGCAACGCACTGCAGTTCAGCGGTGGAGAACCAACCCTGAGAAACGACCTGCCTGATCTGATCAGAGAGGCTCAGAAGGCAGGAATAAGCCATGTCGAAGTTAACACTAATGGAATCCGCATCGCTGAAGACATAGGATATTTCAAGAAACTTTTAGACGCGGGGTTAAGCACTCTCTATCTTCAGTTTGACGGTTTGAGAGACGAGATCTACAGGAAGACCAGAGCAAGAAGCGACATGATTCCGACAAAGCTGAAGGTTTTAGAAAACGCGAGAAAAATAGGGTTAGACTCCATTGTCCTTGTTGTTACCTTGGCGAAGGGCGTGAACGACAAGGATTTGGGTGAGATAGTTGACTTTGCCGTGAAAAATCATGACGTTGTCCGTTGCATCAACATTCAGCCGGTTTCGATGGCCGGGAAAGCCAGGAAAGAAGAGATGCGCAAAATGCGGATAACCATTCCAGACACGATGAACGAGATAGAGAAGCAGACCAAAGGCGTCGTCGGCCGGTTTGATTGGAGACCGGTCAACTGGCCGGTTCCAATCTCTAAGGGTATGGGCGTGATTAAGAACAGAACCTATCCGGAGTTTGGGATGCATCCGATGTGTGGAGCAGCGACCTTTCTGATTGTTGACAAGGATGACTCGTACAAGCCTATCATGCGATACGTGGACGTTGACAAGTTTGCCGAAGTCTTCTGGGACGTCTACTATTCAGGCGTCAAGGGCAAAAAGGCGATGGCCAAGATGAAAATGCTGAAGCTCTTGCCGATGGCTAAGTCGGATTTCGTAAGGAGTCTGATCAAGAATGTGGTGACCAAAGGAAGCTACGAGGCCCTAGGAGATCTCATGCGCCGGATTGTTATGATTGGGATTATGCATTTTCAGGACGTGTGGAACATCGACCTAGACCGCGTTCAGAAATGTGCCATCCACTACGTGACACCTGACGGAAAGATAAGATGCTTCTGCACCTACAACAGCATTCATAGACCAAACGTTGAGAAGCATTTTGCTACGCCAATTAGCGATTGGACCAAGAAAACAGGGAAAAAGATCAACGAACCAGCATGACGACAAATGGCGTCTGAAACCGGAATCCTGAAGACGGAACTGGTTGCACGTGCTAAACACGACCTAGCAGCAAAGTATCACGTTACGATCGCTGGCTTGCATCCGTTCCGAATTGCCACCATCAAAAGAGATTGCGCAAAGAAGATTGAAACGGTTTTGCATCAGCATGTTTTTGGGCGATCTTGCGTATGGTTTGAGGTGAAAAAGCAGCTGGAAAAGATGAGTGCGTGTTTTAGGTTTCTGCTGCTTTTTGTTTTTCTTGCTCTGGGAACTGCGTTTCAACTATGTATAGCATAGAGGCCCCGGACGCGACAGAAATGCATGACATAATAAAGACGTTCTGCGTGCGCTCGCGGTCGAAATTTTCGAGGGGCACATCAGTCGTTGGCAGTCTGATTCTCCATATTTCGCCATAGACGATTAGAGCGGTGAAGCTTGCGGTGAAAGTGATCAAGAGAACAAGCATCAAAGCGTCGATGTTTATTTCCATTTTTCCCCACTATAGATTGGCTCAAATTAGATATTATGTTTTCTGGTATAGTAGCCACTGTCTCCATAATTTGCAGAACTCAGGTTGGCACGCGCGTGAAGAAAACAGGGCGCCTTTTTTTGCGACCCTACCGAGAACGTGACAACAATGAAGTGAAGCCGCGCTGTCTTGCGGCAAGCCCTTGGTGAATGTCAACGTTGACAGGTGGGGAGCCTCTATTATTGGCAGCCCCCCCTCTAGGTTTCAATGTATTGTGAATATTTGGATCCAAATAGGCGCTACTCCAGAATCTTGATGTTTGTAGGTTCAACCTTGAAACTTAACCATTTTTCAATCTATGCAGATAATCAGTTTTTGGCAATTTCTTATCACAATGCGTCAGCGTGCAAGGCCATGGCGAAGGTGAAAAACCTATCCAAGTATGGGCTTATCTCAGCTTAACCATGGAGAGGATTTTGGTTCGGTTCAATCATTACGTCTATAGCTATCATTCTATCGGCTTTTTTTGGATCTTTTACCAATTTGTAGGAAACGTTTTTTCCAGCAAAGTTGTAGAAACCCTCTGGTCTTATTCTCTCACTCAATGCGTTGGACAAAAAGAGAAAAGTGCTACCATTTGATGCTTCAATAACACCGAACCCTCTAACAACATTAAAGAACTTGATCTTGCCGTATTCCGTGCTTTTTGTTTTGCCGTCTTCGACAGTTCCTGAAATCTGTCTTTTCAAGTCACTAAATCTGTTGAAAAGCCTACTATCTCCGCAGATTGCAAGTCCCAGATTAATCCAATTTTCAAGTTGTTCCTTTTTCACGTCCTTATCATGGATTCCAAGGGCAGCTAAGTAGAAATAGGCAGTACACATTGCTTTTCCTTCGGGCAAAATTTGCTTTTTGCCTACTTGAATCGGTTGTAGGCATTTCTCCAAGTATGGTTTTCCACTTTCAAAGCCATCCTTTCTGGCGTGTGCTATACCTAAGTCTATGCATATATCATGGTAAGTTCGGCCGACCATTCTATCTCTTGGGTTGATTTTAGCTGCCTCATTTATTGCTTCTAAGGCCTTGTCCAGCATTCTGATTTCGCCTTCGAGATCGCGCCTATCCCTGAAGGCCTCAGACCATCTCCTATAATTCTCCGAGGCGCTGTGAAAAGTAATGAGCTTGTGTCGATAGTTGGGGTATTTTTCCTCCTTCAAAGCCCCAACAAATTCTGCTTCTGCCTTCTCGTACTCACCTACGAAGCTAAAAACTCTACCAAGTTCAGTAAAAATCGGGAGATGTTGAGGATTTAGTTCTTTTGCTTTTTGGAGGCAGACTATAGACTCTCGATCTTTTCGCGTTTTCTCAAGCATTATGCCGTAATTAAACCATGCATGAAAACTATCAGGATTCACTTTAACAGCTTTCTCCGCCAGCTTCAAGGCATCCGTGATGTGCTTTCTCGCATACTTGAACTTGGAAAATTCTGTTAGTACGTAAGATAAGGTCGGTGCAATCTTCATTGCAAGCTCGAAGTTCTTTTCTGCATTTTCCACATCGCCATTATAATAGAAGTTTTTTGCAGCCTTTACGTAATTGAAAGCCACTTGCCCTTCTGGGGATTTGATTCCCAATGAATACAGTGATTGAAAATAACTACTCTTGGATTTTTCAAATTCTTGTATTTGTTCTGAAAGATGATGCAACCTAACGATTAACATTTGTCTGGTTCGTTCATCATCATCCAGTCTAGTTTCTATGAACCCTCTCGTCAATTCCAACATAGTGTACTCGGTTATTGGTCCTGATTCGGATTCTCGACTTTCAGGAAAAACAAATGATGTTAGAGCTAGTTCCTTTATTGCGTCTTCAAATTGATCATCATCTAGGTTGGAGAGATGCATCAAAACATATCTAGTGACTGGTTTGTCACCATACACTATCATACTAAATAGAATGCTTTTGGAATTTTCGGAAAGCAACGCAAAAACGTCATTGAAAACAAACTTGGCAATTTCGCTTTCCCCCACGGAAATTTGAGAAAAAGCTTTCGTTATGTCTTTGCCAAGACACACTTGTCCAATTGCCCATTTTATCAAGAGAGGGTAGCATCTTACTTTCTTGACAAGTTCTGTTATCGTTGTTTCTTTTAGCCTTAAAAGATCTTTTGCGGTTCTCTCCTTTGCAATCGTTCTGAAAAGTTGTACCGCATCTCTTTCAGGCATGTCGGCTATCGGGTATCTTCTCTCGAATTCGCCCAGCCCTTTTCTGCTGGTAATTAGGACTTGTGAGGGGCGCGGGACTTCTTCAATAAATCTAATGAGGGAATCATCTTTTATTATCGTTTCCAGATTGTCAACAATTAAAAGACATTTGTTCGCAGAAAAGAAATTGTTAAGATGATTACAGTAGGATTCTATCGGGACTCTAGCACTCTTGAAGTTTTGAAGCGCGTCTGGATCTAAAATAGTCAGAATGTCAATGATGAATTGGTCATGGCTTTTAATACCTGGAACCAGTGCCCTTATTCCTTCATCGGTGAGTTTGCTTGCTTTCGCGCTAAACCAAACTACTGCGCTGAAAGGACTTTTTGGGTCTGCTAGAAATGAGTATGCTGCTCGTAAAGCAATGGCAGTCTTCCCAACTCCCCCTGCCCCTGTAATGGTTATTACTCTATCTTGATCAGACTTTATAAAATTCCTAATAGCCCTTATTTCTTTCTCCCTTCCAACAAAACCTCCATCCAGATCATAACTCTCGGGCGGAAGATTGTTTGGAATGTCATATTCTTCAAAAAAAGTGGGAGGCATATCCTTCGCGTTCTTGTATGCCTCGTTTTGGAGATACTGCCTAATTTCTGCCCCTTTTTCCCCCTGGCTCAACATTCTGACTTGCTCTATGAGAGTCAGCAAATCCAGTTCGCTAAAAGTTGATTTGGCATGGGCAATTTTTCTTCGTAGTGAGTTAAGGTTGTCCATCAATTCAATAAATTTGTCTTTACTCAATCCCTCGAAAAGCGACTTTGCAAGTTTGAAATGATCCGAAGCTACCAAAAGGTCTTTCAGATTTAGAAACGTCAATTCTTCAGAGAAGTCTTCCAATGAATATTCTTCAATTGATTGAATCTGCTTAGTCTGTAATAATTCATTAATTACTCCCTGAGGCACGTTTTCTTCCCAATTGTCACCATAATGCACTAAGAAAACTTCATCTGAGACAAATTTTCGCAGAAATGGCTCAAAGGTATTTATCAAAATGTCGTAGCCAAAAACCCTTTTTAGCTTTGCAGCACTTGTTTCCATTAGGATTCCTTGATTACTGTCGTCTGAAGGGAACGACTCGTCTCTTGTATAAGGAGACAGACTACATTTATTAGTTTAATGAATGTTTAACATGCATTTAAGCAATGCCCGTACGTTTGAGGTCTCGCACGCGCTGGTTTCTCAGGTTTATAGCGCGCGCGCAACAATATATAATGGGCGATATAGTAGCTGAACAGAGTGGGTAGAGATGAGCGAAAGCTTTCAGTTATTTGCCACTCTAAGTGGAGCTGTGGTTGGAGCTGCCATAGGAGTAGTGAGCGGGTTTCTGATACAGAGACAGCTTCTCAAGAGAGAAAATGCTCGCGAGATGATGGATAGAGTATATGGGCCAATGCTTATGCAGACAAGCAAGATGTTGGAAGACGTTATGTCCTACAACTTCTACAGTGGTCTAGTGAATCCGAAAAGTCTGATGGATGATTACCTGTTTTTCACCATTGGGCAAGACTTGAAGAGCGGATTGTCAGAGGTCTTGGACAGATTTGATAAGTATCAAACAGTCCGACACGCCGCAGAACTAGCCCTTGATGATGCGGCTAGACAATATTATGAGGAAACCTTGGGATTTAGTATAACAGGAATTGGCGGTGGTGCAGAAAACGACTATCTCAGATTACTCATGGGAAAACCGATGGTAACCGCACTTAATTTGAAATCCGCAATCTTCCTGAAATTGGCTCCTCAAGACTTCATCAAGAGAGAGAAAGAAAAATGGGGTGAAGACATACAAATAGATGTGAGTATCTTTGGGCTTGAAAATACACTGGAAGCATTTGAGTCGATGTATGCGTCCATGCTGGCCAAGATGGAAAAAGAACCTCTTTATCTAAAGGAAAGGGAGCAACGAATGCGTCTCGTAAAAGAACTCAAGAAGCTAATAGGACAGATAAAACCTTTTGTTAAACTTAAGTAGCGTGGGCCTCTCAGAAAGGGGGTGTCATCTGCCTCTAGAAAACTTCAACGAAACAGAAGCGCTCTAATGATTTCTACTATAGCTCCTCCTATTATTAACAGGATAAGACTGAACCATGACGGATGATTCTTGGGAAAGTCTTGAGATAACTTTCTTATTTGATTTCTTGCGGGTAGCGCTCTGCGGCACAGTCCATCCGCCATCGCGCGCGCTGATAGGCTTTTTGGATAGCCCCAATTTTTCCCCATCGTTCCAAAATGAGAGCTATCAAAACACAGCCAGAGACTTTATGACTTAAACTTGAAACTGTGTTTCACTGGCATCTTGGCGCACGTCTCGATTAGTTGCAAGTCTACGTTGTAATGATTGAAACAGATGATGCGCGCGCGCCAAGCCTATTCTCTTCAGTCTCTTAGCTCTTTAGTGCACGAACGGGCCTTGAGAGGGATACCCCGTGAGAAGACAAATGCCTCTTCCGGAAATCTCGATTTTACATGGTCATTTCTCACTTGCAGGCAACTTCTCAAAATTCCATTCTATAATACGGCTTTTTGGGTAAGTCCGTTCAAAAGCCACAAAAGGAAGAAAGTATTGTGAATTGTAAAGAAACCTGCAGAAAAGAATGCCCTTCTCAGAGATTTTCCATAATGGAGGGCTAACCTTATCATTTGCACAATAAAGCAGTTTTTCCGAAACCAGAAAATCATGAGGTTGGATTCCGTCTCTGCATTGGTACCCTTCATTTTTCCCGAGCATATAGGAAATGAACTGTTCTGAAATTACTCTCAAGGATTCCTTCGATAAGACTCTAGCAACATCAAGAAATAAACTGAACTCATCTTTTGACAAGGAAAGTTCCTTGTAGGCACTTAGACTCAAGCCATCAAGATTCAGAAGCATTTGTTTCATAATTCGGCAAGCCCTGGTGGATACTTTTCCTATATCTGCAAGATGATGATGAACTGCACAGAAAACGATTATGTTCTCGTTCCGATTATCATTTGGATTCTTATTAATATGATGAAACTCAAGAGATTCCGTCACACTACACCTTGGCACCGAGCATTTGTATCCGCACTGAACTAGCAATTGAAGTTGATTCTCTTTTGGAATTGTTGTCCGCTTTTTCATAATCTATTCATACAAGCACCAAGCATAAAAGCGCGCGCTCAAGAGGTCGCGGGCTCAAAAAGGACGAACACCGATACTCAAGGGCTACCAGCTATTTCACAATTTTATTAGACCTCATGAAGCTTTAGACGGCAAAACACCAGCAGACGTGTGCGGTCTAAAAGTTGAAGGGCAAAACAAGTGGATAACCCTAATCCAAAATGCCTCCAAGTCTACAAGTCGCAAAGCCCAAGAACCTTAGATATGGAACCAATTCCTTTGCATTGCTCTTCTTATTAGTTCTCCTAGAGTCTCTGGATAAATGTTAGGCGCTCTGTTTGCGAAGTTCCATTGAGTATCATCAGTTCCATGCGGTCTTGTGTAGTATGCGATTCTTATACTTTCGTCCCCATCGTTCCAGCGGATTTGTTGAATAAAAAAACGGTAGTCGAGATCCTCAAAGTCTTCTTGAACCCATACCTCATCAACTATCTTGCCTCTGTAACCTCCGAAATTTACCGTTCGAGGTAAAGGTGAAATGCCCATATTCCAAAATTGTGACAAGAAGTTATTTAGACTTTCGATTAAGCCATCTCACGACAGTTAACACGTACGCCTATCCCATGAGAAGTTAACACTGGATTTTTCGCCATGACAAGATCAGGAATCTTTGCCAACTATCTCAATCAAGATGCGTTCATTGAAGTAGAAGCCAGAATCCTGCAATTTCTTGATGTACTGTTTGAATTGAAGTTTAGTCATCAAACCTTCTCTTAGCAGTTCACTCAGAAGCTTCAAAGTCCCAAAGTATCTTACACCTAGTCTCTTTGCTACGTTCCTAGCCGCTTTGTCATCCAATATTGCAGAAGCAGAATTTGCTTCTTTTTTAAAATTATGAAAATTAAGTGTGACGAACAAGACAGCAAGTTCTCCATCAGCTAACGCTGGAAATCGGTTTTTCATTTGGTCCAAACTGTTCTTGTCAACATTAAAGGTTTCAACAGGAATCTCCTTTCTGAAGGATAGATAGCCTCGATGCTTTGACAGCTCTTCCACGACTATAGCGGGTATAGCTATCTCCCAGCTTCTCTTACATGAAATTTGTCTAAAATGCCTGAAGCAATCCAGAACATAGAGAGCACTAATGACTGATGTGTTGGGAACTATCAGCTCCACGAGAAGTAAGTTCCTCCCGTAGTTCTTCGTCAGTATATTCGTAGACTGGAATTTTCAAGTTCTGTAGTAGTGTAATATATTGCTGAAGTGGTATCTTCGCTATATTTGCTGCACACTTCAAGCTGATCTTGTGCCTTTTAAACAGAGAAATGGATGCATCGACTTTCTTGCGTTCGATTTCATCTTTTACTTCTGATTGCTCAGCAAACTTCTCGTAGGTGAAATATATGAAAACAAGCAATTCATCTATGGTCATATCATTAAGGAGACTTTTTACATCTT
>Ga0315279_10000585_pt1 | contig 71249 bp, 60 predicted proteins | sample YL17G06_20_MG_FD_203694 | JGI IMG/M metagenome (GOLD analysis project Ga0315279, IMG submission 203694) | Sediment microbial communities from Yellowstone Lake, YNP, Wyoming, USA - YL17G06_20 | ecosystem: Environmental > Aquatic > Freshwater > Lake > Sediment | place: USA: Wyoming | collected...
AGACCTGGGACGGGAGGAATTATCGGGGTGTTCCCGTAGCCAACGGGGTATACTTTGGGAGGGTCAAGGTGGGGGATAAGACGACTGGGGTGAAGATCGCGGTGATGAGGTAGAGGATCATGAAATTCAGAATGGGCATAGGTTTGTTCGCTTTCCTGGCCGTGTTTGCCGCAGGAACGGCCGTGGGACAGACTGTTGGAGGAGGAGCGTTTCTGAAAATCGGTGTAGGGGCAAGAGCTTTGGGGATGGGCGGGGCCTTTGCGGCAGTGGCGGATGAAGCCGGGGCAAGCTACTGGAACCCGGCGGGATTGGACCTGTTTCATCAAACCAAATTGGAGGAGACGTACTCCCGACTCTCCTTAGACCGGAACTACGATACCGGAGCGTTTGCCCAGCCTTTCGGACGGTATGGAAGCTTGGGGGTAGGCTGGATTAGGTTCGGAGTGGATAAGATCGAGTTAAGAACAGACGACACCCCAGAGCCGGATGGGTACGGCCGGGACGATGAGAACGCTTATCTGGTATCGTATAGCAAATCCGTCCTCGGATCCCTAAGCTTCGGGGCTACCGGGAAATACATCACCCAGGAGCTGTTGGGGGAGCGGGCGACCGCATACGGGGCGGACTTAGGCATATTATTGCGTCTAAGGAACGGCTGGTCCATGGGGCTCGTAACCCAGAACATCGACGCGGACCTGTCCTGGCCTGGCGGGCACAAAGATCCCCTGCCCAGGGTTACCAAGGCAGGTTTCGCCTATCAAACGCGGGATGGTAGACTCCTCGTCACCTGCGACCGCATTAGCAACAACCAGGAGCGGACGGAGATCCGGTTTGGTGCTGAAGGGAGACCCACTCGATTTTGGAGCCTTAGGGCGGGTTATGGTCAGGGGGAGGTGAGTTTGGGTACAGGGCTTGCTCCACGCTTACCTTGGGCCGGAATCCGGTTGGATTACGCATTCGGAACAGATCGGTTGCAGAAAGCACCGACCCATCGGGTTGCGCTGGCATTCGCCCTGTAAAGTTCTAAAAGGGGTCGTTTAAAAGTAAACGTGTAATTCCCTTCTTTATAAACACTTGCCTCACGTCTTTTAAATTCCCGCCTGACACAGACAAGCGTTTTCCACAATAAAAGTGGCATCGACCAAGCGTTGCGGTAACGCTTACCAAGGGCTTCCCGCTATGTGCCCACTATGTTCCGACTAATTTCCCCCAAACTTTTCTCTAATTTCCCGTGGTCTGTAACGGGTAGGAGAGGGATTTGTGACTTGTGATTCGTTATGCAATGCCCAATACGAGTATATTTTGTTCCTGTACATTAAGGAAGAATCCTAAAAATTTTTCCCTGTCCGTACCAGAGGGCACAAGCAGACTTCGGTGGGCGATTTTTGATTTTCCGTTGACAGGAACGGGGGCATTTTGATATACTTTTAAGGTTATGGAAAACATCAGGATAACCGTTCAAGGCAAAGGAATTTCGGAGGTTTCACGAAACACTCCGATCTCGGAGTTCCTTAGACATGTTTTTCCGGGGAAGGACGTAAGTTTCCTGGCGGCGAAGGTAAACGGCCAACTGCGAGACCTGTCCTACCGATTGGATCAGGATTCCTCTCTTGAGCCGGTGGACTTTTCCAGCATAGAAGGCAGGGATGTCCTGAGGCACAGCACCTCGCACCTTATGGCCCAGGCAGTGAAGGAGCTTTTTCCCGGGACGAAGCTAGCCATCGGACCGGCCATCGAGGAGGGGTTCTACTACGACTTCGACAGGCCTGATCCGTTCACGCCCGATAACCTGGGACGGATTGAAGAGCGAATGCGGGAGATTTCAAAGAGGAACATAGTCATCACCCGCGAGGAACTCTCCAAGGAGGAGGCAAGAAGCCTCTTTGTAAAGCTTGGCGAAACCTACAAGGTTGAACTGATCTCGGAGCTGGCAGACAGCCGGGTCAGCTGTTACCGACAGGGGGATTTCGTGGACCTCTGTCGCGGACCCCATGTCCCGTCCACCGGTCGGCTCAAGGTTTTCAAGCTCCTCTCCGTGGCCGGGGCTTACTGGCGGGGGGATGAGAAGAACCCCATGCTGCAGCGCATCTACGGCACGGCCTACGAGACAGAAGAGGACCTCAAGGCCCACCTGGCGCGGCTGGAGGAAATGGCCCGGAGGGACCACCGGAAACTGGGCAAGGAGCTCGACTTGTTCAGTCTCCACGACGAGGTGGGCAGCGGGCTGGTCCACTGGCATCCCAAAGGGGCCCGGATAAGGATCCTTGTGGAGGATTACTGGCGTAAGAGACATTTCGAGAGTGGATACGACATTCTCTTCACTCCGCACATCGGCCGGGAGTGGGTGTGGCAAACCTCGGGCCACCTCACGTTCTATCAGGAGAACATGTACTCCCCGATGGAGGTTGAGGGAAATCGCTACTACCTCAAGCCTGTCAACTGTCCGTTCCAGATTATGGTCTACAAGACCAAGCTTCATTCCTATCGGGATCTTCCCCTTCGCTGGGCGGAACTGGGCACGGTCTACCGTTACGAGCGGAGCGGAACCCTGCAGGGACTGCTGCGGGTCCGGGGCATCACCCAGGACGACGCCCATATCATCTGCACCCCGGAGCAGGTCGAGGAGGAGATTCTTCGGGTGCTGGACTTTAGCATCGGGATGCTGGCCGACTTCGGGTTCACGAACCTCAAAATCGAGCTGTCGGTGCGGGACCCCAAGAGTCTTCACAAATACGCCGGGGCCGACGCGATGTGGATCAGGGCCGAGGCCTCCTTGGTTAAGTCACTTCAGACGCGAGGCATCGCCTACGAGCGGATGGAGGGTGAAGCCGTGTTCTACGGCCCGAAGATCGACATCAAGATCAAGGACGCCTTGGGGCGTACCTGGCAATGCTCGACGATTCAGTTCGACTTCAACATGCCGGAACGCTTCGACATGGTCTATATCGGTGAGGACGGAAGGGAGCGCCGGCCGTACATGGTTCATCGGACCCTGCTGGGTGCCATGGAGCGGTTCTTCGCCCTGCTCATCGAGCACTATGCGGGGGCCTTTCCGCTCTGGCTGGCCCCGGTGCAGGCCGTGGTGATGCCGATCACAGATGCTCAGACGGACTACGCCCGGACTATCTTGGGAGAGTTGCAGGAGCGGGGGTTCAGGGCCGAGGCCGACCTCCGTCCCGAAAAGGTAGGGGCGAAGATTCGCGATGCCGAAACTCAGAAAATTCCCTATATGCTGGTGGTTGGGAAGAGGGAGGTAGAAGACGGGACTCTCTCGGTGAGGAGGCACGGGAAAGGAGACCTCGGAGCGTTTCCCAAACAGGAGTTCTACGAACGGATAAGCCAGGAAGTCGACCGTAAGACCGCGGAGTGAAACCTCAAGAATAAACCTTTTTTAAAGGAAAGGAGTCGTGACGATCGTTAAAGAGGTGCGCGTCAACGCCCAAATCCGGGCTCCTCAGGTTCGTCTGATCGGCTCGGACGGCCAGCAAATTGGGATCGTAAGCTTGCGAGAGGCGTTGGCCCGGGCGCAGCAGGAGGGGTTGGATTTAGTGGAGGTTTCTGCCGAAGCCCATCCGCCAGTCTGCAAAGTGATGAATTACGGCAAATACCATTACGACCAGGAAAAGAAAGTCAAACTTGCCCGAAAGAAACAACATGTTGTCAAGCTGAAGGAAGTGCGGATGCGGCCCAAAACCGACGAGCACGATTACCAGTTCAAACTGCGAAAAGCGTCCGAGTTTCTAATGGCCCGTCACCGCGTAAAGGCTACGATAAAGTTCCGAGGGCGTGAGATGGCTCACCTGGAGCTCGGCCGACAAATGATCGAGCGCTTGATCGCGGACTTGCGGGACGCAGGAAAGCCGGAAGGCGTTCCCCGGCTCGAGGGCCAGCATATGATCGTGACCTTCATTCCCAAATAAGCGAGGGCATCCTGTGCCAAAGCAAAAAACCAATCGGTCCGCTGCCAAACGATTCTGGATAAGCGGAGGTGGAAAAATCCAGAGAAAAAAAGCATTTCACAGCCACCTCCTGACCGGAAAAACGCGTAAGCGAAAACGTAGCCTCAAGAAGCCAGGAACGGTGGAAGGTACAGATCTACCCAAGGTTCGCAGGATGCTGGGAGTATGAGCGACCTTTTATTATAGAGCGAGAGGAGTAGGATATGTCACGAGTGAAGACGGTGGTGGCAGGCAGGCGGCGACGGAGGAAGGTTTTAACTGCCGCCAAAGGTTACTGGGGCGGAAAGCATCGGCTGTACCAATCGGCTAAGGAAGCGCTGATGAAAGCCGGCCAGTACGCCTATCGGGATCGCCGGAACCGACGACGCGATTTTCGTCGCCTGTGGATCATCCGGGTCAACGCTGCGGCGAAAGCCTATGGGCTTTCCTATCATGCCTTCATGGCGGGGATCAAGAAGGCCGGAGTGGCCTTAGACCGGCGGATGATGGCCGATCTTGCAGTCACAGATCCCGAGGGATTTGCTAAATTAGCCGAAGTCGCCAAAGGAGTGTAAAGGGTGACTGTCGAGGTTTTTCAGAGCGAACTGGATCGCCTGGAAAAAGAGGCGGCCGGAGCTTTAGCTCAGGCCCATGATGCGACAGCAGTCCAAGTCTTAAAAAATAAATGGCTGGGTCGGAAAGGCCGGTTAGCATCTCTTCTCAAAACCCTGCCCGAAGTTCCCCTTGAGGCACGTCCTGCTATCGGGAAACGCGCCAACGAGATTAAAGAAAAGCTGTCCACTTACTTGGATACGCGAATGACCGAGATTTCCTCTCGAGGAAGAGACCAAGGCCCACAAGTCGACCTTACCCTTCCGGGACGGCAGCCCTGGCTGGGCCGAAAGCATCCCGTCACGCTAGTAATGGATGAAACCCGCGACATCTTTTTGGGGATGGGCTTCTCGACTGCTCGGGGGCCAGAGATCGAGACGGAATTTAATAATTTTGAAGCCCTAAATACTCCGGCGGATCATCCGGCGAGGGACGAGCAGGACACGTTTTACCTGGACGACGGTCGGCTTTTGCGGACACATACCTCGCCAGTGCAAATCCGAACGATGCAAGCCCAGCGGCCTCCAGTGCGGATCATCTGCATCGGGAGGTGCTATCGCCGAGATGCCGTCGATGCCGCGCACTTTCCGATCTTCCATCAAGTGGAAGGGCTTTATGTGGATGAAGGAGTGAGCTTCCGAAACCTAATCGGAACCCTGGATCTCTATTTCCGAAGGATGTTCGGAGCCGAGACCCGCATCCGGCTGATACCGCATTTCTTCCCGTTTACAGAACCGAGCGCCGAGGTTCATGTGACCTGCGTAATCTGCGGAGGCAAGGGATGCCGCACCTGCAAGGAGACCGGCTGGCTGGAGATCGGAGGGTGCGGAATGGTGGACCCGGAGGTCTTCAAGGCCGTGCGTTACGACCCGGAGCGCTGGACGGGATTCGCCTTCGGTTGGGGGATAGAACGCATCGCTATGATCAAGTACGGGATCGAAGACATTCGATCGTTTTATGAGAACGACATGAGATTTCTGGAGCAGTTTTAGATGCGCATCAGCGTGGAGTGGCTCCGGGAGTTCGTCCGCTTTCCCTGGACCCCTGTCCAACTTGCAGAACGGATGACTTCCGTTGGGCTGGAGGTGGAGAGCGTGACTCCGGTATCTTTGGGCCTGGAGAACGTCTTGGCGGGCAAGATTGCGGCCATGGAAAGCCATCCCGAGGTCAGCCAGTGGAAAGTTTGCGCGGTTTCTCTGGGTAGCGAAACCGTTTCCTTGGTCTGCGGAGCACCAAATACCCAGGTTGGAATGAACGTAGCCACAGCTCTTCCCGGGACGAAGCTTCCCTCTGGAATCGAGGTCGGAGAGAAGGTCTTCCGGGGCGTCGCATCCCAAGGAATGCTTTGCTCCGAAGCCGAGCTAGGGCTTGGGCCAGATGCTTCCGGGCTTCTGACTCTTCCGGACACGGCGAAGCCAGGCACCTCTCTGGAGGAGATCCTAGGAGCTTCGGATGTTTCCATCGAAGTCAAGGTCACACCGAACCGTCCGGATTGCCTGAGCATGATCGGTATTGCCCGGGAGGTTGGGGCAATCCTGGGGCAAAAAGTTCACATTCCCAAAATCAAGCTCTCCGAAAAGGGAGGGCAGGTTGAGAAGCTCGCCGGGCTCGTAGTAAAGAGCGCCAAAGACTGCCCGCGATACATCGGGCGGGTGATCACAAACGTCAAAATAGGCTCCTCGCCCCTGTGGATGGTGCGCAGGCTAAAAGCCGTGGGCCTGCGGCCGATCGGCAATGTGGTAGATATCACCAATTACATTCTTTGGGAGACGGGGCACCCCCTGCATGCCTTCGACCTCGAACGACTGGAGGGCCGGAAGATCATCGTGCGCCGAGCTCAACCTGGAGAACGGATGACAACGCTCGATGAGGTGGAGCGCCCGTTGGATCCGGAGATCCTGGTCATCGCAGATGCCAAAGCAACCGTAGCCCTGGCCGGGATCATGGGCGGGCTTCACAGCGAAGTTACGGAAAAGACGACGCACGTCTTTTTAGAGAGTGCTTGGTTTAACCCGGTACTCATCCGAAGGGGGTCAAAGCGTCTTGGCTTGCGAACCGAGGCCTCCTATCGTTTCGAGCGGGGAGCGGACCCTGAGGCCGTATCCTATGCCAGCCAGAGGGCGTCGCAGATGTTGGCCGAGTTGGCTGGAGGGACCCTAGCAAAAGGGTGCTTGGACAAGTATGCCCAATCCTATAAACCTTTGGCCCTTACCCTGCGGCATGCACGAGTTGAGTCCATACTGGGCGAGCCTCTGAAAACCGATGAGGTGACACGAACTTTGAAAAGGTTGGGCTTGAACGTTAAAAACGGGAAGGGGAAATACCACATAGGCATCCCTTCATTTCGACCGGATTTGACCCGCGAGATAGATCTTATCGAGGAGGTCGCACGGAGCTTGGGTTATCGGCGATTCAAAGGAAAGTTCACCACGAAGGGAGGCTACTCGGGAACCATTCTTTCCGAGGAAAGAGTCGAGAACGAACTGCGGACGCTTTTGTTAGGCTTTGGGTTTTTAGAGATTCTGGCTCCCTCCCTTACTCATAGGGCAACCCTGGAAGGAGCGCTTCTTTTAGAGGATTCAGTGCCACTCCGGAATCCACTTTCAGAGGACATGGCAATCCTGCGACCCTCACTTCTCCCGGGGATGCTGGGGGCCATCGCGCGTAACTTCAGTTTCGGGGCGAAAAACCTACGACTATTTGAGATCGGGAAAACGTTCCGCTTGGACAACCAAGGCTCGGCAGTCGAAAGAACAGCTTTGGGTCTGGCGGTCACCGGACAAGTTCGTCCTGCCCAATTCCGCGACCCTGACCGTGCGGTTGACCTGTTCGATGTCAAAGGGATGCTCGATGGTGTGTTGGCGAGATTCGGCCTTCCCGGAGTTGAAATTACTCCTAGCGAAGTCTGGCCCTTCCTGGACCTCGGGGGAAGTCTTTTCGCAGGCGGCCTCGGGTTGGGCTGCCTAGGCAGGGTCAAGCGTTCAGTGGTCGAGCAGTTCGATATCCGAAACGAAGTCTATATCTCGGAGCTTGAAATCGAGACCTTGAGTCAGGTCAGATCGCCCGCGATTACAGCCGTTCCTATTTCCCGATTTCCGGCTGTGGAGCGGGACCTGTCGATCGTCGTCTCCGAGGAGGTTCCTTGGGCCACGATCGAAAAAGCTGTACGGAAGGCCGGGGGAGAGCTTCTAGAAGAACTAAGTTTGTTCGATGTGTTTCGACACGAGCGGATCGGGCCGAACCGCAAGGCATTGGGCTTCTCCCTTCGATTTCGAGCCAAAGATCATACCTTAAGCGCGGAAGAGGTAGAGGATATACTGGCAGCCAGTTTCCAACGGTTGTCTCAGGGATTCGGAGCAACCCTTCGAACGTGAGGGCGGAAATGGATTTAGAACGATTTGAGAAGCATGTGGCCCAGGCATGTGCTTTGATCGCTTCCCTGCGGGAGGAAAACAGGCGTCTCCGACGAGAAACCTCAGGGTTACGTTTGAGGAACGGGGCCCTGGAAAATGCCGGAAAGACTACCCAAGCCAAGGTCATAGAGCTCCTCCAGGCCTGTGATCGGATTTCCTAAACGTCGTTTATAAAAGCGGGATTCGCATGACGAGTGAACAGAGCACAACCGTTACCATCTTTGGCAGCGACTATAAGATCAAAGGCGAGGCTGACTCCGAACGCATCCGCCAGGCCGCAGCCTACGTGGATGAAAAGATGCGACAGGTGACCCAGGAGGTCCATTTCAGCTCGGCTTCCCGGACTGCCATCTTGGCGGCCCTACACATTGCCGATGAGCTCTACCGTGAACGGGAGGCGAAGGAGGCAGCGGAAACCTCGTTAGGTCAGATCCGAGCAAGGATCGCAGCCCTTGAGACTTCACTCTTCAAGGTTCTGGAGGGCGAACGCCGTCCGATCGGTGCTGGCGAACCCTGACCGAACTCCGACGTGTTACACCGATGAAATCATCCAGGCGCGTTCCCTGCCGTGTACGTGATGGACGGGATGTTTTTTGAGCCAACGCCGATTTTCTTGGGAGCCTTAAGGTTCGAGCGTGGCGTGCATGCTCTCCTCGCAGAGAGAAGCCCAGGAGCGTTCGACGGGCACCCTCTTTGAGAACTCGGTTCAAAGCATTTCGCCACACGGCATTCGCGGGGAACGCCCTATACTTAGAGGGAGGGCAAACCCATGAGCCCCACGGGGTATATATTGCTGGCCATCGGCGCGGCCGGGTACGGCGCGGCGATGCTGTTCTTGGGATTTTTCTTAAGCAAGCGAATCGGGGAAGGAAAGATCCTTTCCGCGGAGCGCATGGCCGAAAGGATCGTGGCCGAGGCGCAACGCGAGGCCGAAACGCTCAGGCGTTCGGCTCATCTGGAAGCCAAAGAGGAAGCCTACCGGGCCAAAGCGGCCTTTGAGAAGGAGGCCCAGGCTAAGCGCCAGGAGATCACGCAACAGGAACGGCGCCTAGCTGAGCGGGAGGGGAGTATCGACCGTAAGGCCGACCTCCTGCGCAAAAAGGAAAGCGACTTCGATCTTCGAGAAAAGGACTTGGGCGGCAAGGAGCGCGCCCTACGGGCAAAGGACGAGCGCCTGACCAAGCTCCTCGAGGAGGAGAACGCCAAGCTCGAACATATCGCCGGGATGACCCAGGAGGAGGCCCGACTGTTTCTGCTTCAAAACTTAGAGGCTCAGGCCCGACACGAAGCAGCGCAGATCGTGAAGGAGATTAAAGACAAGGCTAGGGAGACTGCTGAGCGCGAGGCCAAGGAGATCATCATACAAGCCATCCAGCGCTGTGCCACAGACCATACCGTGGAATCAACGGTTTCGGTAGTTTCTCTGCCCAGCGATGAGGTTAAGGGAAGGATCATCGGGCGGGAGGGAAGGAACATCCGGGCCTTCGAGGCCGCGACCGGAGTAGAAGTTCTGATTGACGACACTCCGGAGGCTGCGATCATCTCCGGGTTCGACCCCGTGCGCAGAGAGGTGGCCCGGTTGGCTCTGGAGAGGCTAGTATCCGACGGCCGGATCCAGCCCTCGCGCATCGAGGAAGTGGTGGCCAAGGCCCGGCAGGAGGTGGAACAGAGCGTGCGCCAAGCTGGGGAGGCGATCTGCCTTGAGATGGGGGTCGCTGGATTGCATCCTGAAATCGTCAAGCTCTTGGGGCGAATGAAGTACCGCACCAGCTACGGCCAGAACATCCTGCAGCACAGCCGGGAGGTAGCTCTCCTCTCGGGCATGATGGCCGGGGAGTTAGGCCTGGACCCGGTGATCGCCAAGAGAGCCGGGCTGCTTCATGACCTAGGAAAGTCTGCGGACCAGAGCATGGAGGGCACCCACACTGAGATAGGAGTAGAACTGGCCCGCAAGTACGGAGAACCCCCAGTGGTTCTCGACGCTATCGCTTCTCATCACGACGATGTAGAAGCCCAATCCCCGATTGCAGTCCTGGTGGATGCGGCGGATGGCATCTCAGGGGCTCGTCCCGGAGCTCGGAGGGAGACCTTGGAGGCTTACATCAAACGCTTGGAAAAGCTGGAGGAATTGGCCAATTCCTTCAAGGGCGTGGATAAATGCTACGCCATCCAAGCTGGCAGGGAGATCCGAATCATCGTAGAGCCGGAAAAGGTCACGGACCTGCAGTCCCAGGAAATGGCCTCGGAGATCGCCCAGAAGATCGAGTCCCAGCTAGAGTATCCCGGCCAGATCAAGGTGACCGTGATCCGGGAAACGCGGGCCGTGGAGTATGCCAAATAGGTGGACATGATGTTTTTAACTAGGAACAATCGTTGGTTTCCGCAGAAATCTGCATTCTATTTATAGCTGACATCGTCGGTAAGGCTGGGAGGCAGGCCCTTCAGGAGCTTCTTCCTGGATTGGTCCAGGAGCATGAGGTTACCTTAGTGGTGGCCAACGGGGAGAATGCAGCCGGGGGGTTCGGGCTTACGCGGGAGGTGCTGGATGAGATCCATGAGGCCGGGGTCCAGGTCGTGACCAGCGGAAACCACATCTGGGACAAGAAGGAAGCCCTCACTCTTTTCACCCAGGATGCGAACCTCCTGCGTCCGGCGAACTACCCCCTGGGGGTCCCGGGCAGGGGAAACGTTGTCGTCCGGGATCGAAACGGCCATCTTGTGGGTATCCTGAACTTGATGGGCCGGGTGTTCATGGGGGAATTGGACGACCCCTTCCGGGTCGCGGAACGGGAGCTCGAGAGGATGCAGCCGGAAACCAATACCATTCTTGTAGACTTTCACGCCGAGGCAACGGCCGAGAAGATCGCCATGGGCTGGTATCTCGATGGCCGGGTGAGCGCAGTGATCGGAACGCATACCCACGTCCAGACTGCAGACGAACGCCTTCTTCCCGGAGACACGGCGTACATCACGGATGTGGGGATGACCGGGCCGTTCGACTCCGTGATCGGGATGAAAAAGGAGATCTCCTTGAAGCGCTTCCTTACCGGAATCCCGGCCAGGTTTGAAGCCGCTTCCGGAGATCCCTGGCTCTGCGGGGCCTGGGTGAGAGTCGACACCGTTACTGGACGGGCCACCGGAATCGGCCGCATTCAGAAACCTTGGAAGCCTTAGAAAGGTGAGCGCAAGGCTTTTAGACGGCAAAGCGACTTCCGAGGCCATTCGGGCTGAGCTCAAGGAGAAAGTGGCTGTCTTGGCTCAGAAGGGCATTCAGCCCGGCCTGGCCGTGATTCTGGTGGGAGACAACCCGGCTTCGGCTTCCTACGTCAAAGGAAAGACAAAAGCTTGTGCTGAACTTAAAATGGTTGGAGAAACCTTCACCTATCCGGAATCCATTTCCCATTCCGAGCTTTTGGCCCTGGTGAGAAAACTCAATGGCGATTCCCACTATCATGGCATTTTGATCCAGCTTCCGGTTCCAGAGCACCTGGATTCACCAAGCTTATTGGAAGCGATTGACCCGAATAAAGATGTGGACTGTTTTCATCCCCAGAATGTAGGCTGCCTTCTTTTAGGTCGACCGACCTATGCTCCTTGTACTCCAGCGGGCATCATGGAGCTGCTGGTGCGAAATGGAATCACCCTCGAAGGAAAGCACGTTGTCATCGTAGGACGAAGCAATATCGTGGGGAAACCCTTGGCTGCCTTACTGATTCAGAAATCATCTCATGGAAACGCCACAGTAACGGTGTGCCATACCGGAAGCGGCGACCTCTCGCGGTACACGCGAACGGCTGATATCCTTGTCGCGGCGATGGGGAAGGCAGAGTTCATTCCAGGTTCGATGATCAAGTCAGGAGCCGTGGTCGTTGATGTAGGCATGAACCGGGTTCCGGACTTCTCCAAGAAAAGTGGCTATCGCCTGGTCGGCGATGTGCATTTCGACTCCGCCCAAGAGGTTGCCTCGGCCATTACGCCGGTTCCCGGGGGCGTGGGCCCAATGACCGTGACCATGCTCATGGCCAATACGGTTCAAGCGGCGAACCTGTTCTCGGAAAAGAGGAAGGATCAGAGATGATGTCCTCGATTGCCTTTCTCAAAGAAGTGGCCAAGCGTAAGGCCCGGGTGGATGCCTATCTGAGAAAGCGGCAATCCCTGATGGATTTCAGGCCTCCGGATATCGAACAGGCCGCCCTTTCCTACTTTGCCCTGGGTGGTAAATCCCTGCGCCCGGCGGTCCTGCTCTTCGCCTGCGGCGCGGTCGGAGGGAAGGAACAGAAAGCCCTCCCTGCAGCTGCAGCAATAGAGGTCTATCATACCTGGACCTTGGTGCATGATGATATCATTGACCGAGATCCCCTGCGCCGGGGAGGGGCGACGGTCCACGAACGCTTCAGGCGCTTAGCCTTAAGTCGTTACAAGCTCACCCCAGAGGGGGCCTCGCACTATGGGCTGGCCGTGGCGATTTTGGCCGGGGACATCCAGCAGGGATGGATGGTCGGCCTACTATCGGATCTCTGGGAACGCCAGGGAATGAAGCCGGAGCTGGCCCTGGCCCTGATCCGGGAGCTGGAACTCGGAGTTCACAGCGCACTCATCGAGGGAGAGCTCATGGACGTGCAATACGCCTTGCGGCCCATTTCCGAGGTGGACGAGGAGGACATCCTACACATGATCGAAAGGAAAACCGGGGCTCTGTTTGGGTTCGCGGGTCAGGCCGGGGCGATGATTGGTCTCGGGACCCACGATGGAAATCATCCTTGGGTCCGAGCCATACGATTGTTCTGTAAGGGGTGCGGGATCGCATTCCAGCTCCAGGACGATATTTTAGGGATCGTTGGCGATCAAAAGAAATTGGGGAAGCCGGTTGGATCCGACCTTCGCGAAGGGAAGAGGACGATCCCCCTAGCATGGGCCTGGCAGATGGCCACCCGGTTGCAACGAAAGAAGGTCGAACAGGCCCTGGGAAGGAAGGGCCCCCCTCCTGCCGAACGCAGATGGCTGACCGATTTCATCATCCGCTCCGGCGGAGTGAGCCATACGCAAGAGATGGCCCAAACCATGGTTCGCTTGGCCCTCGAACGCCTGAAGCCCCTTCCAAGATCGCGTTACAAGGAGCTCCTGGTCTCGTGGGCCCGATTTTTAATCCAGCGGACCTTTTGATATGAAAACTGAAAAGGGATTCACCCTCATCGAACTTCTGGTGGTCGCGGGGATCATCGCCATCCTCATTGCCCTATTCTTCCCTAATATCATCCATCCCCAGGCGCAAGCCCAGGGAAGCGGAGTGTCTCGTCTCCTGGCCAACCGGGTGTTCATCCTCACCGCCCTCTCCGGACTTCTCATTCAGGTTGTCAAGGTTATCCTTTCGCTATTCATCGAGCGCCGACTCAACTTCCGAAGGTTCATTGAAACGGGCGGAATGCCCAGCTCCCATTCCGCCTCGGTCTCCACCCTTGCTACCTTAGTGGGGCTGCGCCTGGGATTTGACTCCATCCTCTTCGCAGTGACCACGTTCTTTTCCCTCATCGTGATGTACGACGCTGCGGGACTGAGGCGGGCCGCAGGCCGCCAGGCCCGAGCCCTGAACCAGATCATCGAAGACCTCCAGCTTCATCGTCAGGTCGATGATGCCCGTTTCCGCGAACTCCTGGGGCACACACCGCTGGAGGTCCTGATGGGAGCGCTGTTCGGCATTGCCTTCGCCCTGGCATTTTTCCGTTGAGGTCCGACATGGGTCTACTTCCCCTGATTAGATCCCCTGCAGACGTCAAGAGGCTCTCCCTTCCCGAGCTCGAAAATCTCGCCAAAGAAATTCGCGAGGAGCTGGTGAAGGTGGTTTCCCGAACCGGGGGGCATATCGCCTCGAACCTGGGGGTGGTGGAGTTGACCCTGGCCCTGCACTATGTCTACGATTCCCCGGAGGACCGGATCGTCTGGGATGTGGGGCATCAGGCTTATGTCCATAAGCTTTTGACCGGTCGGGCCGACCGGTTCCACACTCTACGGTGTCGGGGTGGCCTCTCGGGTTTTCCCAAGCGCTCGGAAAGCGAACACGATCCTTTCGGGGCGGGCCACGGGTGCACTTCGCTTGCCGCGAGCTTAGGCATCGCCACGGCCCGGGATCTCCTGGGGCAGCGCTTTCATGTGATCGCGGTCATCGGGGACGGTTCCATGACCGGGGGGCTGGCCTTCGAAGGTTTGAACAACATCGGCCACTCTGGCCGAAACCTTCTCGTCATCCTGAACGACAACAAGATGGCGATCTCCAAAAACGTGGGCGCCCTGGCCGAGTACCTGACCAAGATCTCCACTACCCCGGCCTATACCCGCCTGGAAACGGACCTCTGGGAGCTTCTGGGAAGGCTGCCCAGGAACATGGGCCCCCGGGCGCGGATCCTGGCTCGGCGGATGCGGGAAGGGGTCCGGACCCTCCTGGTTCCTCATATGCCTTTCGAGGAGTGGGGATTCCATTACGAAGGGCCGGTGGACGGACACAACCTCGGCAAGCTCATCGAGATCCTCCATGCGATTAAGGACATGCGCGGACCCATCCTTCTCCACGTCCTGACCAAGAAGGGAAAGGGCTTCAAGCCTGCGGAGGAGGATGCCACCACCTTCCACGGGGTGGGCCCCTTCGATCCGGACAGCGGGGAGGTTCGCACCTCGCCGGGGATTCCAAGCTACACCGAAGTGTTCGGCCGTGCTCTCGTGGACCTCGCTTCTCAGGATTCCCGTGTCGTGGCCGTCACCGCAGCGATGCGGGAAGGAACGGGCCTGACAGCTTTTGCGAAAACCTATCCTGAGCGGTTCTTCGATGTCGGCATGGCTGAGCAGTGCGCCGTCACCTTTTCCGCCGGACTGGCTACCCAGAAGCTTCGCCCCGTCGCGGCCATCTACTCCGGGTTCCTTCAGCGGGCCTTCGATCAGATCGTCCACGACGTCGCGCTCCAGAACCTCCCGGTGGTCTTCGTCTTGGACCGCGCCGGCCTGGTCGGCGAGGACGGCCCCACCCACCATGGGGCATTCGACCTGTCCTACCTGCGACACATCCCCAATATGGTTGTCATGGCCCCCAAGGATGAGAACGAGCTCAGACATATGCTGAGGACCGCGATCGAACACGAGAAGGGTCCCGTCGCCCTGCGATTCCCACGGGGAAGCGGGGTGGGCGTTTCCTTGGAGGCGCCGATGGAGACCTTGCCGATCGGGATGGCCGAGGTCCTGGCCGAGGGGAAAGATGTCCTGATTTGGGCCATAGGGTCTATGGTCGCTCCGGCCCTCCGGTGTCGGGAACTCCTTCAGAGCCGGGGGTTCCATGCCGGAGTCGTGAATGCCCGGTTCGTCAAACCCTTGGACGGCAACCTCCTCCGGTCCCAGCTTCCGTCCTGCAAAAACCTTGTGACCTTGGAGGAAAACGCCGCCCTCGGTGGTTTCGGCTCCGCGGTGGCGGAATGGATTCAGGCCGAGGGGGTTGCTGGAATCCGGCACCTCACGATCGGCCTGCCGGATCAATTTGTGGAACACGGGACCCGCAAGGAACTCCTCGAGCTCTGCGGCTTGACTCCCGAGCTTCTGACCGAGCGAATCGTCACCTTCCTAAAGGAGGACCCCCTACGGAAGGCTTCCTCGTCCTCCACAAGCCAGAAGGCCCCACTTCCTTCGCCCTCATCCGTGAGATAAGGAGGCTCTCCGGGGTCCAACGGGTGGGCCACGCTGGCACGCTGGATCCCATGGCCTCCGGCGTGCTTTTGGTTTGTGTGGGCCGGGGGGCCACGAGAGAAGTTTCTCGACTCCAAGCTTTGGAGAAGGAGTACGAAGGGGTTGTCCGGCTGGGCATCCAGACGGATACGGATGACCTCGAAGGGAAGGTAGTGCAGGAGAAGGCGGTGCCTGTTTTGACGCAGGAAGATGTGGAGAAGACCCTCGGAGAATTCTGCGGGGAGATCTGGCAGGTTCCACCGGTTTTCTCGGCCCTGGTCGTAAAAGGCAGGAAATCCTATGATTTGGCCCGGAGGGGGAAAGCGGTCCACTTCCAGGCCAGGAAGGTGTTCGTGAAGTCCATCGAGGTGACCTCGTTCGCCCTGCCGCGCATCGGACTTCGCGTGGTCTGCGGTAAGGGGACCTACATCCGGGCCCTGGCCAGGGACCTGGGGAAACGATTGGGGACCTGCGGGATGTTGGAGAAACTAGTGAGAACACGGATCGGCCCTTACGAGTTGAAGCAATCCTGGACGCTGGATGTCTTGAGAAAGCTGGCGGGAGAGAAAAGGCTTGAAGAGGCCGTGATCGCATTCCCATGAGCCTGTTCGTCACGAGCGACCTGAAAGAAGCTGCCGGAAGGTTTCCCCGGGCCGTGGCCACGATGGGGACCTACGACGGGGTGCACCTGGGACACCAGGCGATCCTGTCCGAGGTTCTTCTGCGGGCCAGGGCCGGGGGCAAGGGAAGCGTGGTTATCACGTTCGATCCCCACCCGCAGGAAGTGGTTTCGCCTCGCGATGCTCCTCTGCTGCTCTCCTCTCCCGAGGAGAAGCAGGCCCGGATCGCCTCCCTGGGCCTGGATTCCCTGGTGGTACTACCCTTCACCCGGGAACTGGCGGACCTAGAGCCCGTGGCCTTCGTCCGGGACTTCCTCTGGCCCGGCCTCGGGATGGACCTCATGGTCCTGGGGCAGGACAGCAAGTTCGGGAAAAATAGGAAGGGGGACGTCGCCCTGCTCACCCGCCTTGGAGGAGAGCTCGGGTTCAAGGTCGTGCCCATTCCCTCGGTCCTGGACGAGGGAGGGGCAATCAGCAGCACGCGGATCAGAAAACTTCTCATCGCCGGCGAAGTAAGGAAGGCCAGAATGCTTCTGGGCCGGCCTTATACACTGACCGGAAGGGTGATCAAAGGGAAGGAGAGGGGAAGGAGCCTGGGGTTCCCCACAGCCAACTTAGAGATTCTCGGCGAAAGAAGGCAGTTGGTAAAAGAAGGGGTCTATGCCGTTCAAGCAAAGCTTGATGATAAATGGCTTAATGGATTGATAAGCATAGGTGTTAGACCTACGTTTCATGAAACAGACTTAGAGCACGAAGTCTATCTGTTCGACTTCGCCAGAGACCTTTACAGCGAGGTCCTGGAGGTGGCCTTTCTCGAACGGCTCCGGGACCAGAAGGCTTTCCAGGATACGGCTGCGCTGGTGGCCCAGATGAAGGCCGATGAGCAGGTAGCCAGACAGATCCTCTCGGCCTGAACTCGCCTTCAGGCCAGTTTTTCCATGCCCCCAAATCCAAAATTCAACCCCCCAATTCTCAAATTCCTCGCCCCTTGGCTGTTCCTTTTTCCCTCCCTCGCGGTCTTCCTGGCCTTTCGGTTCTATCCGCTCGCCTTAGCCCTCAAGCTTTCCAGCCTCAAGAGCTTCCAGAGCCTTTTCTCGGACCCTTCTTTCTTTCAGAGCACGGGGAACACCCTCTGGCTCTTGGCCGAAGTGCCGTTTTCGGTGTTCCTGGCCCTGGTCCTGGCTGTGGCCATTCAGGGCATCCGAAAGGGCAGGGGGTTATACCGCACCCTGTATTTTCTCCCCGTCGTGACCCCGATGGTGGCCAGCGCAGTGGTCTGGAAATGGGTCTTCCATCCCAGGGCCGGATTGGTCAATGCCCTGTTCGGTCTGCTGAACATTCCGCAACACTTCTGGCTGGAGGAGGCCCGGCCTCTGTTCTTCGGAGGGCCGTCCCTGGCGCTTGCGGTGATTGTCATTTTTTCCGTCTGGCAGGGGTTCGGATACAGCTTCGTGCTGTTCCTGACGGGCCTCGAGACCATCCCCAAGACCTACCATGAGGCCGCGAGCCTGGACGGGGCGGGGGTTCTTAGGCGGTTCTTCGCGATCACGCTGCCCCTCCTTTCCCCGGTCTTGTTCCTGATCCTGATCACCTCCACGCTCGGAGTCCTGCAGACCTTCACCCAGGTCTATGTGATGACCGGGCCCCCGATGGGCGCGCCTTTGGGCACGACCCGGACCTGGGTCTCGTTCCTGTACGAGAAGGGTTTCGCGGAGTGGGACCTTGGCTATGCGGCGGCGCTGTCCCTGCTCCTGTTCGGGCTGCTGTTCCTGCTGACGCTCCTGCAGGAGAGGCTGTTTGAGAAAAGGGTGCAGTATGAGCGGTAGACCACGGCCTTCTTCCCCTTTCCGGCATCTCCTGCTCCTGGGGGGAGGACTCTTCGTGGCCGTGCCCTTCTTATGGATGCTTTCCACTTCCCTCAAAGGCCAGTTGGAGGCATTAACATTTCCGCCCGAGATTCTCCCTCACCCCGCGCATTGGGGGAACTACGCCGAGGTGTTCCGGCAGATCCCCTTAGCGAGATATTTCCTGAACACGGCGTTCGTGGCCGGGGCCACGGTGCTTGGAGTTCTAATTACGGCGACCCTGGCGGCATACGCCTTTTCGTTCCTCAGGTTCAAGGGCTCGCGGCTGGCATTTCTTCTGGTCCTGGGCACGATGATGGTCCCGCCCCCGGCCTATCTGGTTCCCGGCTACCGCCTGCTTTCGGGATTGGGGTGGGTGGATACCTACTGGGCCTTGATCATCCCCTGGATCGCGAACGCCTTCGCCATCTTCCTCCTGCGCCAGCACATGAAGACCATCCCCAGGGCGCTGTATGATTCAGCCCGGCTGGAAGGGGCCTCTGACCTCTCGTTTCTGTGGCAGGTTGTCCTGCCCCTTTCCAAACCGGCCCTGGCCGCGGCTGGGCTGTTCGCCTTCTTAGGGAGCTGGAACAGTTTCATCTGGCCCTTAGCCGTGACGGAGAGGGAGTCTCTGCGGGTCTTGCAGGTCGGTCTGGCCTATTTCTCTACCGAGGCCAGCGCCCAGTGGCCCTTGCTCATGGCCGGGTCCACCCTGGCCATCCTGCCCGTGATCCTGGTCTATCTCCTGGCCCAGAAACAGGTCGTGGCCACGTTCCAGGAAACCGGTCTGGGGGGGTAAGATGGGTCAGTCTTAAAAGGTTAACACGGTTAACCTCATATTTATAAATGGCTTAACGAGCAATTTATAGATGACAGCCTCCCTAAAGACACCAGCCTTTTAAACATAACTCCAAGTAAATCAAAGCACTATACGAACACTTCCAGAGGTGCTCACGCCCTGTTCCCACCCTGTTCCCGCCCATTTCCCGCCCTTTTCCCGCTATCTGCGGGAGCGGGGAACAATGAAGAAGGGGTGCATGGGCGCGGGGAAGCAGGGGAGAAAAAACAACAATAAAGACTATAAACCAAAATGATTGCTTGACAAAGATGGAGTTTTGCCGTATGATATAGGGGACTTTTTGAGCAGATACAGGAAGGGCTGTTCAACCCGTAAGCACGGAGAGGAGGAAGCGATGAGATATTTACGATTCGTTTTAATCCTGGGCGTGCTGTTTTTATTGCCCGGATTTGTTCGGGCCCAATGGTTCTGGCAGAACCCACTGCCGCAGGGGAATAACCTCCACGCCGTCTACTTTCGGGATAACTTCACAGGCTATGAGGTCGGGGACCGGGGATTCATTCTAAAGACCACGGACGGAGGGTCCACCTGGATTGTTCTGAATTCGGGCACGACCGCCAATCTTCATTCCGTCCATTTTCCGGTCGACGTGGATACCGGTTACGTAGTCGGAGACGGCGGGTTAATCTTGAAGACCGTGGATGGAGGGAGCAACTGGCAACCCCAAGTATCAAATACTACCTATTCCCTTCTCGCGGTTCAATTTCCAGTGGATGCGGATACAGGATACGCAGTAGGGGGGTATGGATATTGGGATGGTGCGGGAGCGCATTATTATAGTATCATCTTAAAAACCACGAACAGAGGGCAAAACTGGGCGACCCAAGACGGGAGCGAAAGGGCTTGTATTTATCATAGTGTTCAATTCCCTCATGAGGTTCAAATGGGTTATATCGGAGGCCCGTCTCGTCGGGATGTGTTTATGGATGTGGGTATGATGAAGACAACCAACGGCGGGACCAATTGGAACCCTATATCGCTCCTCCAATTTGGTTGTGATGCCCTATGGTTTAATGACGCTGATACAGGTTATGCCATTTGTAGGTCTACGATCTTCAAAACCACGGATGGCGAAACGAGCTGGGATACCTTGAATGTTTTCACGACGCACCAGCTCTACGGCATCCACTTCCCGATGAACGCCCAGACAGGGTTTACCGTTGGGGATTCTGGGATCATAATGAAAACGACGAATGGAGGTCAAACCTGGGCGACCCAAAATTCGGGCACGACATTTACACTTAATGCGGTTCATTTCCCAATCAACCCTGATACCGGATACGTTGTAGGTAATTACGGAATCACCCTTAAAACCACAGACGACGGCACTTCCTGGGTCAACCAGAGCTACGCGGTTACATACAACCAGTTGAATTCAATTACCTTCCCTGCGGGGCCAGATACGGGCTATGCGGCGGGCAATTCCGGGACCGTCCTAAAAACCACAAACGGCGGAGACGTGTGGCTACCCTATACCGCTTCAGTAATCCCTTACAACTTAAGGGCGATCCAATTTCCTGCGAACAACCCAATCGGCAACCAAATTGGATACGCCGTCGGGGAAGGCGGGAACATCTTAAAGACCGGCGACGGGGAAACATCCTGGGTAAGGTTAGTCTCCGGCACGTCCCAATCTCTGAACGGGGTTCATTTCCCGGTGACCTCCCAGACAGGGTATGTAGTGGGGGATGGCGGGACCATCCTCAAAAGTTCTGATGAGGGAAACACCTGGGCGTTACAAACCTCAGGGACAACTCAACCCCTCTTTGCAGTACAATTTCCTTTGGATGACCACACAGGTTATGCAGCTGGGGGGGGGTACAGTAAAGTTAAAAACGACTGACGAAGGTGCTCATTGGGATACACTGCAAACGCAGAGAGGTCTTGGAAATAACCTATACGCCATCTCTTTCCCCGGGAACAACCAGACCGGGTATTCTGTCGGGCTCGAAGCGAATCCGGGACCTCACGGCTCATATTATTACGACGGCCTAATCTTAAAAACAACGGACGGCGGGACAACCTGGTCTTATAGAGGCACCGGAGGGCCTGTTTTGATCTCCGTCCATTTCCCTTTAGATGATCAGACCGGCTATGCAGTTGGGGAAGATGGCACCATCCTTAAGACCACGAATGGGGGGACAAACTGGTCAGGGCAGAGCTCAGCCACATCCAACATTCTGCGCTCGGTTTATTTCCCGGGGAATACTCTCACAGGATATGCAGTTGGGGATGGAGGGAACATTCTAAAGACCACCTATGGGGGAAACTGGGTAGAACAAAACCCAGAGGGTGAAGGTCAGAGAGTAGAGGTAAGATTATTGGCAAAACCGAACCCTTTCTCAGAACAAACCCTCATCTGCTACCAACTTACATTGCAGGGCCCGGTTAGGCTCGTAGTCTATAACATTTCCGGACAAGTGGTGAGGGTGCTGGTCAAAGAGGCGAAGAAAGCAGGCAGCTATCAGGCTGTCTGGGACGGGAAAAACGGGTTTGGGCAGAAGGTCGGGAGCGGGGTGTACTTCGTAAGGCTGGACGCAGGAAACTACTCCGAAACCAGGAAGGTTGTGCTGATCAGGTAACTCCTTGAATGAAGGCTCAATGCAAAAAGAGAAAATAAGCACGGAAAGGAGGAAGCGATGAGATTATTCAAATTCGTCTTAATCCCGGCCGTGCTGTTTTTATTGCCCGGAATGGGGCTGGCCGGATGGGAATGGCAGAACCCCAAGCCGACGGGGAGTCACCTTCAATCAGTTTGTTTTTTTGACAATGATACCGGGTATGCGGTGGGAGATTTTGGCACCCTCCTCAAGACCACGGACGGGGGAGCGAACTGGGTAAGCCAAAGCTCGGGGACACCCCAACCCCTTTGGTCCGTCCAGTTTCCCGTGGATGCCTCCACCGGGTACGCCGTGGGAAGCTTCGGCACCATCCTGAAGACCACGGACGGGGGAGCGAACTGGGTGGGCCAGAACTCGGGGACAGGAAACACCCTTAAATCCGTCCATTTTCCTGTGGATGTGCAGACCGGCTATGCGGTGGGATGGAATGGCACCATCGTCAAGACCACAGATGGGGGAGCGAGCTGGGATAGCCTGAACTCTGGGAAAACCAGCAGCCTTGAATCGGTCTATTTTCCAGTGGATGCCCAGACCGGGTATGTAGCGGGAGGGATAGATAGTATCCTCAAAACCACGGACGGAGGGGCGACTTGGACGGGACAGAGCTCTGGGACGGCCTATAAATCCTTTTACTCCGTCCATTTTCCAGTGGATGCGCAGACCGGGTATGCGGTGGGGGATTACGGCTACATCCTGAAGACCACGGACGGAGGAGTGACCTGGATAGCCCAAAACTCGGGTTTTAGGAGTGCCCTAATGTCCGTCCAATTTCCAGCAAACGACCAAAACGGATTCACCGTGGGGCAATCAGGTTTTATTGCCAAAACGAATAATGGGGGAGCAACCTGGGACACTTTATCGTCAGGGGTTTCTCCTTGGTTAACTTCCATAAGTTTTCCTTTGGATGCTCAGACAGGGTTTGCGGTCGGGGATTATGGTACAATCATTAAAACAACAAATGGTGGAGGAAAATGGATAAATCTGACCCCGGGAGCGTGGAACAACCTTTGGTCCGTGCAATTTCCAATAGGAGCGGACACGGGATACGCTGTAGGGGGTGGGATCGTCCTTAAAACCACAGATGGGGGAAACCACTGGTCTTGGCAAAACCCAGGGAATCCCTGGATAGACATCCGTTCAGTTTCTTTCCCGGCAAACACACAGACCGGCTACGCAGTAGGAGATAAGGGGACTATCATAAAAACCACTAACGGGGGAGAAGATTGGACAAGCCAGGTTTCAGGAACAACCAATGATCTTTATTCCGTCCATTTTCCGATAGATGACCAGACGGGTTATGTAGTAGGACCCCATAGCACTATTTTAAAGACAACCGACGGAGGAACGACGTGGACAAATCAGACAAGCGTCGGTAATTTTTTATCCGTCTGTTTCCCTATCGACGCCCAAACCGGTTATGCTACAGGGGATGACGGAGCAAACGGAGCAATAATAAAGACAACGGACGGCGGTGCAACATGGGTAAATCAATCATCAGGGGTAACGGCGGCTACACTCGGGTGCGTGAATTTTCCGAGGAATACGAATACCGGTTATGCTGTGGGATGGTGGAGCGCCGGGCTCATAGTGAAAACCACCGATGGCGGAGCCAACTGGTTCCGCCAAAGTTCGGGAACATCCAATTACCTTTGGTCAATTCAATTTCCAGTGAACGCAACCACAGGCTACGCCGTAGGATGGTTTGGAATGTTTTTAAAGACAACGAACGGCGGTGGCCAGTGGGTAAGCCAAATCATTGATAGTACCCACATTAACTCGGTTTATTTTCCAGGCAATAACAATACCGGGTATGTCGTGGGCCATGGGGGGATGATTAAAAAGACGACCGATGGAGGGGCCTCCTGGATTAGCCAAACCCGCAATCCCAAGAACCTGGAAGCGGTCCAATTCCCAGTAGACATACAGACTGGTTACACGGTAGGTTACTATGGTACTATTTTGAAAACAACTGACAGCGGATCAAACTGGAACAGCCTATCAGCAGGGACAACTCGCTGGCTGTGGTCCATCCATTTCCCGATTGATGATCAAACAGGATATGCAGTAGGGGATACAGGGACTATCCTTAAGACCACAGACGGCGGAGGGACGTGGGTCAGCCAGACCTCAGGCACAACCAACCGGCTGACATCCGTTTATTTCCCCGGGAGCGCCACAACGGGTTACACCGCAGGCTATTCCGGGACCATTTTAAAGACCACGGATGGAGGAGCTGATTGGACAAGTCAAACGCCGGGCGTAACGAATAGTTTTACCTCGATCCAATTTCCCTCGGACGCTTTAACCGGCTACGTTGCAGGCGGCGTCGGCACGATCCTGAAGACCACTAATGGCGGGATAAACTGGATCGGACAGCGCTCAAATACGGGGAATACCCTTAGTTCAGTCCAATTCCCGATAGACGCCAATACCGGCTATACCGTCGGCACGGGTGGAACCATTCTGAAAACCACGGACGGGGGCGCATTCGGGGTCGCAGAGGGAAAGCCGAAAGGGGGAGTGCAGACAGTAACCCGTCTTATCGGGATACTTCCCAACCCCTCTACAGGACGCGCTTTTGTCCGTTACCAGATTTCGTCGTCCGTAAAGGTTAGATTTGCGGTATTTAATATAACCGGTCAGCTGGTTCGGGAAATGGCCTTGGAGCCCAAAAGAGCAGGTGTTTACCAGGCGGTCTGGGACGGGAGGGATAAGGGGGAAAGGGTTGTCCCTGCGGGGGTTTATCTGATACGGTTTGAGGCCGGGGAGCATAAAGAAACGGGGAAGGTGGTACTTATCAGATAAGCCTTAAAAGAATAGCATAGGGGCGGGGCGAAAGATGGCCCCGCCCTTTTCTTACGGGGCCACGAATGCCGTTTTCAAGGAGCGATGACTTGAATTTCATCCCCGATTTGGGTTATCATATTAGGCAAAGCAACGAAACCACAGAGGAAATTATGGCAGACGCGATCGAATTCGTCAGCAATTACAACGACCTGAGCACGGACCAGGGGTTCCAATTCGAGTTCACCTGCAACCGCTGCCACACGGGATACCGGACCCGGTTCAACGCCTGGGCCACGGGCACGGTCTCGAGCGTTCTGGACACGGCCAGCAGCCTGTTCGGCGGGGTGTTCGGGCAGGCCGCGAACGTCGGAGATCGGGTGAAGTCCGCGGCCTGGAAGAAGGCCCGGGACGAAGCCTTCGAGCGCGCTCAGAAGGAGATCCGGCCGGATTTCGTGCAGTGCCCGCGGTGCTCGGAGTGGGTCTGCCGCAAGGCCTGCTGGAACACCAAGCGGGGGCTGTGCAAGGGATGCGCCCCGGACCTGGGGGTGGAGATGTCCGCAGCCCAGGCCAGCCGGTCCGTGGAGGAGGTCTGGGCACATGCCGCGATGGCCGAGGAGGACAAGAAGCTCTCCACGGAGAACTGGCGCCAGACCATCCGGGCGACCTGCCCGCAATGCGAGGCGCCGCTTCAGGAGAACGCCAAGTTCTGCCCGAAATGCGGCGCAGCCCTGAAGGCCGACCGACACTGCACCCAGTGCGGGGAAAAACTTCCCCCGGATTCCCTGTTCTGCCCGGGGTGCGGTGCCAAGGTCGCACCGGCCAGTAAGTAAATGCATTTGGAAAGGATGAGGGCGGTCTCGTTTTTCAAGGCCGCCTTTTTTTAAAGCCCGGTGAACGGTTTATCTTAAGGTGAGCCTCTGAAGCGCAAGGACATAAGGAACATCGCCGTGATCGCGCACGTAGACCACGGCAAGACCACCCTGGTGGATGCCATCCTCAGGGACGCCGGAGTCTTCCGGGTCAACGAGCTCGTCCCGGAACTGGTCATGGACTCCAACGCCCTGGAGCGGGAGCGGGGGATCACCATCTTCTCAAAGAGCGCCGCGTTCCACTACAAGGGAGTTAAGGTCAACCTCGTGGACACGCCCGGGCACGCGGACTTCGGGGGAGAGGTGGAACGCATCCTGTCCTTAGTGGACGGGTGCCTTCTCCTCGTGGACGCGGTGGACGGGCCCATGCCCCAGACCCGGTTCGTCTTAAAGAAAGCTCTGGCCGCCAAGCTCAAACCCATAGTGGTCATCAACAAGATAGATCGTCCGGAAGCAAGACCAGAAGCAGTCCTGGAAGCCATCTACGAGCTGTTCCTGGAGTTAGGAAGCGAGGACCTGGACCTGCCGGTCATTTACACCGACGCCAAGCGGGGGATTGCCAAGCGCAAGCTGGATGAAAAATCCAAGAACGTCCTGCCCCTTCTGAATGCCATCTTAGAGCATGTTCCCGCACCTTTGGGGGATTCCAAGAAGCCGCTCCAAGTGCTCGTGGCCACGATCGACTACAACGACTACGTGGGGCGGATGGGCATGGGGCGCATCCGGCAGGGGAAGGTGACCATGGACGAAGTCGTGTCTTTGATTCACCTGAATGGGGAGATCGAGAACGGAAGGATCACGAGGCTCCTGATCAACGAGGGGCTGGAGAAGGTGGAGGTCAAGGAGGCCTCGGCCGGTGAGATCGTGACCCTGGCCGGGTTCCCGGACATCAAGATCGGGGAGACGATCGCAGATGCCGCAGCCCCAAAGGGACTCCCGGCCATCGCAGTGGAGGAGCCGACCATCGCGATGATCTTCAGCGTGAACGACAGCCCGATCGCGGGAAGGGAGGGCAAGTACCTCACCTCCCGGCACCTTAAAGACCGGCTGGACCGGGAGCTGCGCTCAGACCTGGCCCTGAGGGTCGAGCCCACGGAGAGCCCGAACGCGTTCAAGGTCTCGGGACGGGGAGAACTGCACCTCTCCATCCTGATCGAGAAGATGCGGCGGGAGGGATACGAGCTTGCCGTGGGCAAGCCAGAGGTCATCTTCAAGCACTCCCACGGGGTGAGGTTGGAGCCGGTGGAATCCCTGAGCGTCGACATTCCGGAGGAGTTCTTGGGCCCGATCCACGAGAAGCTTGGCCCGCGCAAGGCCGAGATGGTCAACATGACGAGGGACGGCAAGGGTCGTGTGCTCTTGGAATTCCGCATCCCCTCGCGCGGACTCCTGGGCTTCGAGAACGACTTCCTGACCGAGACAAGGGGGACGGGACAAATCCACCATTACTTCCTGGAATACGAACCGGACAAAGGGCCGATCGAGGTCAAGCGCAACGGCGTTCTCATTGCCCTGGAAAACGGGGCAGCCACCTCCTATGCCTTGGACACCCTGCAGGAGAGAGGAGTCCTGTTCATCGCCCCCGGAGACAAGGTCTACGAAGGCATGATCGTGGGGGAGAACGCCAAGGACTTGGACATCGTGGTCAACCCCTGCAAGGAGAAGCGGCTGACCAACATCCGCTCCTCCACGGCCGAGGAGGCCATCCGCCTTTCCCCGCCCCGGATCCTGACCCTGGAAAGCGCCCTGGAATTCCTGGCCGAGGACGAGCTTCTGGAGGTCACGCCCCAGAGCCTGCGGCTCCGCAAGAAGCTGCTCAATGAGAACGACCGCAAGCGGGCGGGGAGGCCGGGGAGGGAAACGAACTGAACCTTGAACATTTAGATTTTTCAACTTCAAAACCAAGATGCTATCAGGCGGGGGGGAAGCCCCGCCTGGTTTGTCTTTTAATCTTCACCTGTCCTGTCCCCTTGACTTTTAATGTAAAATGGCGTATGATAAAGGGTTAGATAAGACCACAAGAGATGGGGAAAATCATCACCCTGACCACGGATTTCGGGACCCGAGACCCGTTCGTGGGCGCGATGAAGGGGGTCATCCTGTCCCTCTGCCCTGGGGCGGAGGTCGTGGACATCACGCACGAGGTGACGCCGTTCCATATCATGGAAGGGGCTTTGGCCCTGGCATCGGCCTGTCACTATTACCCCAAAGGAACCATCCACCTCGCGGTCGTGGACCCGGGGGTGGGGACGAAGAGAAAGGCCATCGCGGTCCGGGCAGGGAATTACTTCTTCGTGGGGCCGGATAACGGGATCCTTTCGCTGGCACTGGCAGGTGATAAAAGATATCATGCCGTGGAGATCCGGAATCCGAACTATAGGAGCAAGGCCGTCTCTTCCACCTTCCACGGCCGGGATGTGTTTGCCCCGGCTGCGGCGCATCTAGCCAAGGGGGTCCCCCTCGCCAGGCTGGGGCCGGAGGTCAAGGTCCTTCGAACCTTGGCTCTTCCCCAGGTCCGAAAGACAAAGCACGGCCTGGAGGGCCAGGTCATCGCGTTCGATAGGTTCGGGAACGCAGTGACAAACATCAGAAGACAGAAGGCGGAAGGCAGTAAGCAGAAAGCGATAAAGATCATTCAGGCGCAGGGAAAAACTATCGGGTTGGCAGATACCTATGGGGATGTAAAGCCGGGGGAGCCTCTTGCCCTGTGGGGGAGCCACGGCTTTCTGGAGATCGCGGTTAACCGGGGCGATGCGGAGAGGAATTTGAAGCTTCGTACCGGGGTACAGGTCTTATTAGAGGAGAAACTGAGGTGAGCGATATTCAGCACAAGGTAAGCAAGCTCCACGAGGAGATGGCGTCCCTGTTGGACGACTTCTTCCGGCTGGAGCGGCCCCTGAACATCGCCGGGGAGCGGGTGTTCGCGCCAGCCGCGGACGTCTACGAGACCGAGAAGGAGATCGTGGCGCGTTTGGATCTGGCCGGGGTCCAGGACAAGGACATCTTCGTGTCCGTCCAGGGAAACCTTCTCCTGGTCCGGGGCTTCCGGCGGGAGGAGGAGACCCCAAAGGAGGAGAAGCGGTCCTATCACAAGATGGAGATTAATGCCGGGCCGTTCCGGCGCAACATCCACCTGCCCTGCGAGGTGAACCCCGGAAGAATCACGATGCGTTACAAGAAGGGAATGCTGGAGGTCCGGATGCAGAAGGTCAAAGCCAAACGGCCCAAGGCTGTGGAGATCAAGATACAATAGATGCGGTTTGACGGTTAGACGGTACGTCCGTTCCGTCAGGTTAAAGAGTTAAAAGGTTCATGAAAATGACCACCATAAGAGGCGAAAGCCAACCAGAGGCCTTATGAAGAAAAACGGGAAAGAATTCAAGAAGCCCTTAGAGGAGGCTGTGAAACTGACGAGGACCCCGGATCCTCTGCCGGGAAACCCCCTGTCCGAAGGCGAGGTTCCGAAGGATCTCCAGGAGACCAAGATCCCGGAGGTGCTTCCGGTCCTTCCGATCAAGGGAGCGGTCATCTATCCCTCCCTGTTGATGCCCTTCGTAATCACCAACGAGCGGATCATCCGGATGGTGGACGAAGCCCTGGGGGGCAACAAGCTGGTCGCGGTCTGCGCCCAGAGGTCCGAGGAGGTGGAGGACCCCAAGCCTGCCGACCTTTACGGGGTCGGGGTGGCTTCGGTGATCGTGAGGATGCTGCGCTTCCCGGACGGGACGCTCCGGCTCCTGGTGCAGGGGATCTCGAGGGTCAAGATCGCCGAGTTCGTGCAGGAGGAGCCCTGCCTCAAAGCCAGGGTCAAGGTCCTGGAGGAGAAGGCCAAGAAGACCATCGAGGCCGAGGCCCTGATACGCACGGTCTCCACCCTGTTCCAGAAGATCATCTCCCTGGCCCCATACCTGCCGGACGAGCTGCAGGCCGTGGTCGTGAACTTAGACGATCCTACCAAGCTGGCGGACCTCGTGGCCTCCAACCTGAACCTAAATGTGGCGGTCAAACAAGATCTCCTGGAGACCATGGACGCCAAGGAGCGGCTGAAGAAGCTCGCCCCCCTGCTTTCCAAGGAGCTCTCCATCCTGGAGCTGGGCAATAAGCTCAGGGACCAGGTCAAGACCGAGATGGACAAGGATCAGCGGGAGTACTACCTGAGGGAGCAGCTCAAGGCCATCCAGAAGGAATTGGGGGAGAAGGACGAGCGCACCGTGGAGCTCGAGGAGCTACGCAAAAAAATCGAGGAGGCCAAGCTCCCCCCGGAAGCCCTGAAGGCAGCGAACAACGAGCTGGACCGACTGTCCAAGATGCCACCCCAGGCCGCGGAGTACACGGTTTCGCGCACCTACTTAGAATGGCTGATCACTCTGCCCTGGCAGACCTCTACTGAGGATACCCTGGACATCGCACTGGCCCAAGGGATCCTGGAAGAGGACCATTACGACTTAGAGAAGGTGAAGTTGCGCATCTTAGAATACCTGGCGGTGAGAAAGCTCCGCGGGGACGCCAAAGGCTCCATCCTCTGCTTCGTGGGGCCCCCGGGGGTCGGCAAGACCTCCCTCGGGAAGTCCATCGCGCGGGCCATGAACCGGAAGTTCACCCGGCTCTCCCTGGGAGGAGTCCGGGACGAGGCCGAAATCCGGGGGTTCCGCAGGACCTATGTGGGCTCGCTGCCCGGCAGGATCCTACAGGGGATCCGCAACTGCGGGTCCAACAACCCCGTGTTCATGCTGGACGAGGTAGATAAGGTCGGCCAGGACTTCCGGGGAGATCCGGCCGCAGCGCTCCTGGAGGTCCTGGACCCGGAACAGAACAATTCCTTCGTGGACCACTACCTGGACGTGTCGTTCGACCTCTCCAGGGTGATGTTCATCACCACGGCCAACGTCCTGGACCCGGTCGCTCCGGCCCTGAGGGATCGGATGGAGGTGCTGGAGCTGCCGGGATACATCGAGGAGGAAAAGCTTGAGATCGCCAAGCGCTACCTAGTTCCCAGGCAGATCAAGGAAAACGGATTGCCGGACGGGGCCGTAACGATTGATGATGCGACCATCTCCGGGATCATCTCGGGCTACACCCGGGAGTCCGGGGTCCGGAACCTGGAGCGGAACATCGGAACGGTCTGCCGCAAGGTGGCCAAGGAGTGGGCCTCGGGAAAGACGGAGCCGGTCACTGTCACGCCCGAGAAATTGCACGGGTACCTCGGTCCGCAGAAATTCTTCCAGGAGCTAGCGGAGAGGGTCTCGGAGCCGGGGGTGGCCACGGGGCTGGCCTGGACCCCGTTCGGCGGGGACATCCTGTTCGTGGAATCCACCCGGATGAAGGGCAAGAAGGGGCTGATCCTGACCGGGCGGCTGGGCGACGTAATGAAAGAATCGGCCCAGGCCGCGCTGTCCTACATCCGGTCCAAGGCCGGCGAGTTCGGTATTAACGAGGGCTTCTTCGAGGAATCGGACATCCACATCCACGTTCCGGAGGGGGCCACGCCCAAGGACGGGCCCTCGGCCGGGGTGACCATGGCGACCTCCCTGGTCTCGCTCCTCACCGGGCGGTGCGTTAAGCCCTACGTGGCCATGACCGGAGAGATCACCCTGCGGGGCAAGGTCCTGCCGGTGGGCGGGATCAAGGAAAAGATCATCGCAGCCAAGCGGGCCGGGATCAAGAAGGTCTTCCTGCCCAAGGAGAACGAGAAGGATCTGGAGGAGGTGCCGGAGCACGTGAAGAGGGACCTCGAATTCGTTTTCGTGGAGCGGATCGACGAGGTGGTGAAAGGGGCCCTGTGCGAGGGGGCGAGCATGCCGAAAGAAACCCTGGCAGAGGCCGCGACGTCTTAGATGAGCCTTTCGCTTTCCGCGAAAACCTATACCGCCTGGATCAGACGCTTCGGAGGGAAGGAGATGGTCGACGTGTCTGGATCTCTGGCCCAGCCGTGCAACATCCTCCTCTCCCTGGCGCGGGGCGGGGAGGACTTGAGGCTTTTGGAGATCCTGCGGAAGCGATTCCCGAAAGCGAAGGTCATGCTTTTAATGGCTGAAGAGAAATACTGGCAGGTGCGGGACAAAGGGGGAGACCGGAACGATGCCATGACCTATTCCATCCACGTCAGAAAGCTCTTCGGGAAAGAGCACAGGGAGTTGGTTCAGAGGCTCAAGGCCGGGGCCTTCGATTTAGGGATCACCACCGAAGAGGGAGACGTAGTGCTCTCGGACATCCTGCTCTACCGGTCCGGGGCGCGTCTGCGGGTGGGTCAGAGGAGGCCGGGGTGCTTTCCCTTCCTGAACTGCCTGGTGGATTCGCTGGAGGACTTCTTCCAAAAGGGGCTTGCGAAGTGAGGAGCTACGGGAGGCTCCTCGGCTATCTCCGGCCCTACCGGGGGCCGATCACGATGGCCATTTTAGGTATGTTCTTCCTGGCCCTGACCAGCGGATTCTCGCTCTCCATGGCCGTGCCGGTGCTGAATATGTTCTTCTACCAGAACGCCGGGATCACTCCCGAAGCCCCCCAGAAGCAGGTGGACGGCGCCGGGGACCTCGGGGCCAAGGCCTATAACCTCGCGGCCCGGGCGAAGTGGGAGGTCTACCGCTGGATCTTCCTCACGGACCGGTTCAACGTGATACGGCGCCTGGCCCTGATCATCCTCGCGCTTTTCCTGCTTAAGGGGCTTGCGGATTACAGCCGGGGCTATTACACGACCGTGGTGGAGCAGGGGGTCGTGAAGGACATCCGGGACGACCTCTACCAGCACTTGAACGACCTCTCCCTGTCGTATTTTCACCAAAGGAGGAGCGGACAGATCATCTCTCGGTTCACAAACGATGTGAGCCTGGTGCGGGGAGCCTTGACCGATGGGTTGGCCTCCCTGGTCAAGGAAGGACTGATGGTGGTCGTGTACCTCTCGATCGCAGTAATCCTCTCCTGGAAGTTGGCCCTGATGTGCCTGGCGGCCATCGTCGTTTACAGCGGGATCATCACCGGGATCGGCTGGAAGCTCAGGAAGAGGAGCCACCGAATACAGGAGCGGATGGCGGATCTGACCTCGGAGCTTCAGGAGACCCTGACCGGCATCCGGATCGTCAAGGCGTTCGCGATGGAGGCCGCGGAGATCGCCCAATTCGCCCGGCGCACCAAGGACTATATGACGGCGGTGATCCGTTTCGAGAAACTGGGCATGCTGGGGCCTCCGCTGATCGAGGTCCTGGGCGCGGTCATCGCCCTCCCGGTGCTCTTGTTTTTCGGAGGGCACGAGATCTTCGTAGCTAAGGCCCTGACCCCGGCCAGGCTGATTCTGTTCGTGGGCGTGGCCCTGTCTCTGATGCAGCCAATCAAGCGCCTCTCACAGGTCAACTCCACAATGCAGCAGGGGGTGGCGGCAGCCGAGAGAATCTTCCGGATGATGGACACCCGGCCGGAGATCCAGGAGCTGGCAGAGGCCATCGAGGTCAAGGGACTGGAGAGGTCGCTCAAATTCAAGGGGGTGTCCTTCGCCTATGAGAAGGGGCAGAACGCGCTGGAGGCGGTGAACCTGGAGGTCAAAGCCGGAGAGATCGTGGCCCTGGTCGGGCCATCCGGAGCGGGCAAGTCCACCCTGGTCGATCTCGTCCCCAGATTCTACGATCCCACTTCCGGAAGCGTAGAGATCGACGGGGTCGATTTAAGGAAGGTCAGGCTGGCCTCCCTGAGACGGCTGATCGGGATGGTGACCCAGGAGACGATTTTATTCAACACCACGGTACGGGAGAACATCGCCTACGGGAAGCCTGAGGCCGAGATGGAGCAAATCCTCGCGGCAGCCAGCACGGCCAATGCCCACGGGTTCATCTCCAAGATGCCGGCGGGATACGAGACGATCATCGGGGAGAGGGGGGTCAAACTCTCGGGGGGGGAACGTCAAAGGCTGGCGATCGCCAGAGCGATCCTGAAGAACCCCCCGATCCTGATCTTCGATGAGGCTACCTCGGCCCTGGATTCTGAGTCCGAGAGGCTCGTGCAGGAGGCGATTGACCGGCTGTTAACCGGCCGGACCGTGATCGTGATCGCGCACCGGCTTTCCACCGTGGTCGGAGCGGACCGGATCGTGGTGCTGGAGAAGGGGGGGATCGTTGAGGAAGGGAAGCATGAGGAATTGGTCCAGAGGCCGGGAAGCCTATACAAGAAGCTTTATGAGATGCAGTTTGCGGGGATCCCAGAGGCGGCAGCTTGAGACAGGAGCGAGATAGAGAGGGGGGCTATGAAAAAAACTGTTTTATTTGCTGTTATGCTCTTTTTGAGCATGGGGCTGAGCTGGGCGGCAGAGACCACGGTGAGCCTGGAGGGGGGGCAGTTCGGTCCGGAGTCGAGGAACTGCGTCCGCGATGACAAGCGAATCGCGGGCGGGGCGAAACTCTACGGAAGCTTCGGATATGGGACGGCGGTGTATGAGTTTCATGTTGGCACCAAGACGGAGAAATTAGGGGCCGAGGTGGATTTCATCAATCAGAGACGAAAGAAGCTTGACATCTATCTCTACAACTTCGGCACGGCGAAGGATTCCAACCCGGCGCGGGCGAAGGAGCTGGACGGAAAGTGGTGGCTCTGGGGAGAGTCGCAGGAGGACAACTGGGTGGCACCTTCGGAACAGAAGACGTCTGACGGGACCGGGAAGATGAACTTAGTTAGCCCGGAGGGAAAAGTCAGGATTCTGCTCCACGCACCGGGGGGGATCCCCTATCTCTCGGACGGGCTGTTCTTCATCAGCCGGGTGGGATTGAACGTAGGAACGGCTGAGGTAGAGCTGACCGGATTTCAAGCTTCGGAAAATGCCTGGATGGAGAGCGGGATAGCTTTGGCCAAGGGGATCGGGAAGCCGCCAAAGGGACTGAGCCCGGCACAGGGGAGGATCCTGGCGCTCCGGGCCGCGAAGGCAGATGCCATGCGAAACCTACTGATGGCTTTGGGAAATGTCAGGAGGGAGGATGGGACGCTCTATGTCCAGGGAACCCTGCAGGGGGTCAAGGTGAGGGAAGAGAAAGACCTGCCGGACGGGAGCGTAGAAGTCACCGTGGAAATGCCGATTTAGTAAGTAAACCGTTTAAATTTAGCGTTGTTCATTTAGCATTTTACATTGAACATCCTGGAAAAGCTGAATCCGCCGCAGAGGGAAGCGGTGACCCACGGGCAGGGGCCGCTTTTGATCCTGGCCGGGGCTGGGAGCGGGAAAACGAGGGTGCTGACGCACCGGGTGGCGTATCTCATCTCGGTGAGGAAGGTTCCGCCCAGCCGGATCTTAGCCGTGACCTTCACGAACAAGGCCGCAGAGGAGATGCGCACGAGGGTCCTGAAGATGCTGGGGAGGGCGGCCGCAGACCTCTGGCTGGGGACTTTCCACTCCATCTGCGTGCGCATCCTGAGGAGGGAGGGACTGAAGTTAGGCTATGCGCCGAACTTTGTGATCTATGACGATGATGACCAGTTGTCCCTAATCAAGAAGGCGATGGCGGACTTAGAGGTCTCGGAGAAGCGGTTTCCGCCAAGGGGGATCCAGGCTCGGATCTCAGGGGCCAAGAACGTGCTGGTGGGGCCGGAAGACTTCGGGCAATACGTGGGGGACCTCTTCGAAGAGCAGGTGGCCAAGGTTTATCCCGTGTACCAGAGGAAGTTAGAGGAATGCAATGCCTTGGACTTTGACGACCTCTTATGGAAGACGGCGGTGCTGTTTGAGAAGTTCCCGGAGGTCAAGGAGGAATGGGGAGACCGTTTCCTGCATGTCCTGGTGGACGAATATCAGGACACGAACCACGCCCAGTACGTGATCGTAAAGCAGTTAGCGGAGAAGCACAGGAACCTCGCCGTGGTGGGAGACGACGACCAGTCCATCTACGGCTGGCGGGGGGCGGACATCAACAACATCCTGGACTTTGAGAAGGACTTTCCCGAGGCCAAGGTGGTGAAGTTAGAGGAGAACTACCGCTCGACCCAGAAGATCCTGAAAGCCGCCGGGGCAGTGGTGAAGAACAACCTGGGGCGGAAGGAGAAGACCCTGTGGACCAAGAACGAAGAAGGGCACAACCTAACACTCTTAGAGCCTTTCGACGAACGGGAAGAGGGCCGGGCCGTGGTCCAGAAGGTCCAGGAGCTGAAGCGCGAGGGGTATGAGCTCAAGGATTTCGTTGTCCTTTACCGCACTAACGCCCAGAGCCGGGCTCTGGAAGAGGGGATGAGGAATGCGGGGGTCCCGTACGTCATCGTGGGAGGCCTTCGGTTCTACGAGCGGAAGGAGATCAAGGACGTCCTGGCCTACCTGAAGGTGCTCCTGAACCCGAGGGACGAGGTGAGCCTGCTCAGGATCGTGAACGTGCCGCTGAGGGGGATCGGAGAGGCGAGCGTGAAGAAACTCCTGGAGTTCGCCAACGATAAGAGACTGACGTTTTATGACTCCCTGGTGAGGGCAGGCGAAGTCGAAGATCGGATTCCACTAAAGGCTAAAGATGGTTTCAGGGGGCTTTATTATCTTTTAGAGAGATACCGGCAGAAGGTGGATAAGGAGAACGCGGATGGGATCACCGGGGAATTGGTGAAGGACATCGGATATCTGGAGGAGCTCCGGCGGGAGAGGACCGTGGAGGCGGAGAGCAGGATCGAGAACATCGAGGAGCTCCTGTCCGGGGTGGAGGAATTCTGCGAGCGGTCGGAGGATAAAACCCTGGCGGGGTTCCTCGGCGAGGTGTCGCTCTTAACGGATATCGACACTTGGGACGAGAAAAAGGATGCGGTAACCCTAATGACCCTGCACAACGCCAAGGGCTTGGAGTTCCCCGTGGTGTTCATCTGCGGAATGGAGGAGGGACTTTTCCCCCATTCCTCTTCCCTGGACGATCAGGCGGAGATGGAGGAGGAGAGAAGGCTATTCTATGTAGGGGTGACCCGGGCCAAAGAAAGGGCCTACCTTTCGACCACGAGCCACCGGAGGCGTTACGGACGGGGAATCGGGACGGTGCCGTCGAGGTTCTTAGAAGAAATACCTCAAGAGTTTTTGACCTTTGAGGCTGGTTCCTCTCTGGGAGAGAGATACGAGGGGCCAGAGGATGACGATGGCCTGAAAGTGGGGGCCCGGGTGAGGCACCCCCAGTTCGGGGTGGGGCAGATCCAGGACATCGAAGGCGAAGGGGAGGACCTCAAAGCGGTGGTGCTGTTCCGAGGAGGGCAGAAGAAGACATTGATGGTTCGGTATGCGGGTCTGATGCTGGAAGGCTGAGGCAGGGACTCATGAGCAAGGGGACGATCCTGGTGGTGGAAGACAAGGAGAGCATGAGGAGGATGCTGTTCGAGACGCTCCGCAACGAGGGCTACGAGGTGGAGGCGTGCTCGAGGGGGGAGGAGGGGGTCAGGCTTCTCAAGAGCAAAGCGTTCGACCTTCTGTTAACAGACCTGAAGCTGCCGGGAATGGACGGAGTGTCCGTGCTCCGGGAGGGAAGAAAGGCGGACCCGATGCTCCCCGCCATCGTGATGACGGCGTACGGGTCGATCGAGAGCGCGGTGGCCGCGATGAAGGAAGGGGCCTTTGACTACATCCAGAAGCCGTTCGATACGGACCACTTGTTGCTGCTGATCGAGCGGGCCATGAGCCAGAAAAAGATGGAAAGGGAGAACCTGCTCTTAAAAGGAGAAAAAGAGGAGAAAGAAGGAAGGCCCGAGATCATCGGACGTTCGGCCGTGATCGAGGAAATCAAGAAGATGGCCCAGAAGGTCGCCAAATCAGAGGTCACGGTGCTCCTGTTGGGAGAAAGCGGGTCGGGCAAGGAGGTGTTCGCGCACTACATTCACGGGACGTCCCCAAGGAGCGCCCAGGCGTTCGTGGCGATCAACTGCGCGGCCATCCCGAGGGAGCTGTTGGAGAACGAGTTGTTCGGATCCGAGAAGGGGGCCTACACGGGTTCCACGGGCAGGAAAATCGGAAAGTTCGAGCTGGCGGACAAGGGGACGGTTTTCTTGGACGAGATCGGGGACATGGACCTTTCCCTGCAGGCGAAGATGTTGCGGGTCCTGCAGGAAAGAACCATCGAGCGGCTGGGCGGGACCCAGACGATCCCCGTGGATGTGAGGGTGATCACGGCGAGCAACCAGAATTTAGAGAAGAAGGTCAAGGAGAAGCAGTTCCGGGAAGATCTTTTCTATCGGCTCTCAGTATTTCCGATCACCATCCCGCCCTTACGAGAAAGGAAGCAAGATATCCCGCTATTGGCCGAGCACTTCCTGGGGAGAGCTTCGCCCACGGGGCCCAAGAGGCTGGACACGGAGACGCTGAACCTTCTCACTGAGTACCCCTGGCCGGGTAACGTTCGAGAGCTGGAGAATGCGATCGAGAGGGCCGTGATCCTGGCAGAAGGAGATGAGATCAAAAAGGAGCATTTCGGGATACCGGAGGTCGAACCCCGGACGTTGGTCGAGGAGGGGTCGCTGCGCGAGGTGCGGATCAAGGCTATGGAGGAGGCCGAAAAAAGGGTCATCCTGAAGGCCCTCGCAGAAGCCAAGGGGAACAAGAGCGAGGCGGCGAGAATGCTCAAAGTGAGCTACCGAATCCTGCTGGACAAGATCAAGGGGTACGGGCTGGAATGAAAACCGAGGCCGATGAGTGAGGCGGGATAGCCGATTGTATGGGAAGGAGGACAGAATGAGGATGGGTATTTTGGGGAAATGGTCGTTGATGATTCTGGCGTCAACGGTCATCGGGGGATGGGCAGCCGATCCTTCCCAGACCGATCGAGGTCAGACCGGGCCCGCGCCCGGCGCGATCGGACCGAAGCTTGTGGTGAGCGAGCAAAACTGGGAGTTCGGGGATGTGCCCAATGTGGGAAAAGTCAGCCACACCTTCCGGCTGAGCAATGCCGGAGACACGGCGCTCACGATCGCCAACGTCCAGGGGAGTTGCGGATGCACGAGCACGAGGATTCAAAACAAGGAGATGAAACCGGGAGATACGACCGAGGTCACCGTGGCGTTCAACAGCGCGGCCTATCCGACAGGGGGGGCATTCATCAAGACGGTATCGGTTTACCTCGTGGAGGTCGGGGCACCGGCCAAAACCTTTTCCATCTCAGCAACGGTGGACACGGGAGATTACGGTTACGTTTCCCTCGCTCCCAAGTTCCTCGAGGTCTCACCAGAGGACAACGGCCGGGACACCTGGAAGAGCATGCGGATAACAAACCGAAGCGCTTTAACCCAACATCTCCAGGTCCTGGAAACCGCCGGGTTGGCAAAAGCGGTGAAATTAAGCAGAACCCAGTTAGCGCCAGGCGAGGAGGCCCGGATAAGAGTGAGAATCAGTCCAGGGAAAACTGATGCACTCGCTTCGTCCTTCACCCTGGCGCTGGTCAGCCAGGAAGGGGAACGGCGTTTTTCGGTTCCCATTGTGCCACTAACGAAGACAAAACCCCAGGTAGGGACTACACCCCAGCGGAACACTTCGTCTCATTAGTGGCGGAAGGGCCCTTCAAGAGGTATACAGATGATGTATTACTAAAAGTGAATAAGTTGTGAACTAAAGTGAATAGTTTAGGGGAATACAGAGTTTCCGGTGTCAAATGCTGGATGTTGAATGTTAAAAAAGAAAAAGACGAAACTTATTGTAATATAAAGAGATATGTTGAAATGGACAATAAATTTCAAGAAAATCAAAAAAAGAAGACGGTTGGGCATAGTAATTGCATCTTATATAGTAAGGTAGAGGAAAATGGTGTGAAGATAATCATAAACATTTCGGGGATTTTATTAGCGATTTCAGGCATGATGGCTATTCGAGGATTGGCCAGCGATAAATCAAGCTCTTCGCTCGGATCGGAGGGCTCGATGGCTGAAGTCGGTGAGAACAGATGGGACTTTGGGAAGGTGCCGAACTTCGGCCATGTAGCGCATACCTTTACGATTCAGAACAAAGGCGATGCTTTTCTGAGGATCGACAGCATCAAGACAGACTGCGGGTGCACGACCACGAATGTAACTCAGGGCGAGGTTCCTCAGGGAAGGCAGTGGAGTTTCCAAGTGGCGTTCAACGCCGGGGTTTTCCCCAAGGGAGGCCAGAGGACGGAGTGGGCAAGGGTCTACACCAATGGCTCCACACCGGACCGGAAACCACTCCTGTTTTCGGTCCAAAATGAGGTCGTGACCCAAGGATTGGAAACCGTAGAGGTCACGCCCATGGTCATCGAGATCAACAGCAAGGGACAACAATATCCCGTTCTGAAGGTGAAGAACAAGACGGCGGGAACCCTTAAAGTTTCAGTGGTGGAGACGAGCGGCTTCCTGGTCGAAGCAAAGCCCAGGATCAGCACGTTGGGTCCGCAAGCCAGCGCCGAGATCAAACTCACCCTCCGTCTGCCAAAGGAAGCTAACACCAGGGGACCGGTGGTTCGAATGGGGGGGAGGCCAGTGCATTCCTCGGTGACCCTTCTGGCCTCGGGCCTGGCAGGAGAGGAGCGCTTTACGATCCCCTGCGAGCTGGAAGAGACGGCAAGGACAAGGAACATCCATGTCGAGCCCTTCTGAACGGCAATCCCTTAAACTGACCGCCTTGGTCCTGACGGGGATCATGCTCCTCGGCGCCGGGGCCGCCCTGTGCGGGCCAAAGATCGCGCTGAGCGAGGAGCAGTGGGACTTCGGAAAGATCACGGCAGCCTATTCGGTGGGGCATGTGTTTCGACTGAAAAATGCCGGCGACGAACCCTTGACCATCGAGCAGGTGTTAACGAGTTGCGGGTGCACGACTACGTCTCTGGAGGAGAAAACCATTGCTCCGGGCCAAGAGATCTCCTTGCGCCTGACCTTTAATCCCTCGGTCTTAACCCCCGGGATGACCACGGAGAAAACGGTCACGATCCTGTCCAACGACCCCCAAGAATCAACGAAGATGCTCAGCGTCAAGGCCGGGCTTTCTTCTCAAGGGGTGGCGGGAGTCGGGATCGAGCCGAAGTGGATCCGGGTGGGAAAGGAGGAAGAGAAACGGGCGGTCTGGAAAAAAGTGGTGATCAACAATCAGCTGGGGGAGCCGATAGCCGTCAGAATCCTGGGGACCAGCGGGGCCGCCACTCAGGCCAGGCTGGCTCCAACGCGGATTCCGAGCGGGGGCCGGGCAGAATTAAAGCTTTTAGTAGACTGCAAGATGCTCGATTTCGCGGACCCCAATCAAACGTCCGGGGGGAACTCGGTAACCCTGGCGTTTACCACTGAGAGGCGGGAAGAGCGGGTCACTCTTCCGGTGGCGATCTCAGGCGAAGAGGCCAGGCTGGAGTCCGGGGGCGAAGCTCATCAGCGGATGGGCAGAAATTAGATGCCAGATAGCGACCGAGGACAGGAGGAAGAGGGAGCAATGAAGAGGAGGGAAGAAATGAACAGGAGATATGCGAGCAGGGGGTTCACGCTGATCGAACTTCTTGTGGTCATCGTCATCATGGGGATCATCATCGCACTGGTTGCCTATTCGACCACCAAGATGATGCCGAACCTGCAGATCGCAGCGGCGAGCCAACAGGTTTTGGGGGCCGTGGGTCAGGCGAGATCCACTGCGGTGACCAAGTCGGCCATCGTACAACTTCGTCTCTATCACAACGCCGGGACACAGGATTCGTTTGCCATTCTGATGAGGAATCCGGCGGACACTATGACCGGGGGGGGGGGGACCTATTACAGGGTCGGCGGAGCATTGCTCAACAACGGGATTGAGTTCTACAATCTACCATCGAACCCCGCTAACTATCAGTTCTTGCGGGACGGTTCGTTGGACTTCGGGCCGATAGCAGCCGGATCCCGGCCGGTCATTCGCTGCATAAACAAGACCTCCGTGCAGAGAACCCTGTACGTGATGCGGGCGACGGGAATTGCAGAACTGAAAGCCAATTAGGAGGAACCCATGAGGAAAGAGAAGCGAAGGGAAGCGCGGGGAGCGACGCTCATCGAGCTGATGGTGGCGGTCGTTCTCCTGGCCATCGTGGTGATGTTCATCGCGGTGATCCCCACCCTTTCCCAGAGGCGGATCTGGACTTCGAACATGGTCTCCGGGGCCACGGGCGGAGCCCGGGACAAGATGGAGCAATTCCGTAGCGTGTTAGCGCGCACCGGGACCACCTACTCGGGTTACGATACGCTGAAGAAGTACTGGGCAAGCGGTACCGACACCTTCGTGCAAACCGAGGTGCGGGTGGTGCGGAGATGGACTTTCACCACCTGGAGCCCAGATTCGGGAAAGGGGAGGATGGTTCTCTGGTGCATCCCCCTGGATGGGACGAAACGCTCGATTGATTCGTTGAGGTTCGAGGCCTGGTTTGCGAAGCGGGATACGTTACCGCCCCTCGGGCCTTGAAGAGCCAAAAGAAGGAGGGAGGATGAAACAGCGAGGATTTACGCTCATCGAGTTGTTGGTGGTGATGGTCATTCTGTCCATCCTGCTTGTGATCGTGGGGCAATTCATCGCCAGCCAGACCACGATCCTTAGAAAGCAGCAGGTCATAGCGAACACCCAGCAGAACGTGCGGGTGGCCGGAGACATACTCACCCGGGACATCGAGATGGCTTGCCTGAATCCGAGGAGGATCACGGGCGGCACCTTCACCTTTCAACATTTTAATAATAACCTGAAGACGGCGGGAAACTTCATCGCGTTCACGATGGACTTGAACGGGGACGGTACGCCGAATATAATAACTGATTCCCTCCCCAGGCTGGATGAGTATCGGGGTTTCCAGCTAAGAGGGGACACGCTGGTCCGGCTGAGGGAGCCCCCGGGCGGGCGCACCGAGGATATTGCGGTAGGGATAGACAGCCTGACATTCGTCTATTGGACAAAGGATTCTACCGTGGTACCTGAGAGCGCCCTTCGCGACAGCCTCTGGCGTGTCGCACGGGTGGATTTTCGGATCGTGGGCAGGAGCACGAGGCCCTACCGAGGGAGCACGTATATCTATCGGCGGGCGGCCTCGAGGGTCGTGGTCAGAAATCGCGCGGCATGAGCAAAGGGAGGAATAAAGATGAAACCGAGAAACGAACGAGGGGTGGCCCTGATCCTGGTGTTGGGGCTGATGCTGGTCCTGGCCGTGGTGGCGGTGGTGGTTACCCTGCTGGCGATCACGGAGCGCGGGCTGACGGCGAGCGAGCGGCAACAGCGGTCGGCCTTCGAAGGGGCGCAGACGGCCGTGGAGCTGATGATCGCGGCGTTGCCGGATTCGTCTGCGCAACAGGGGCTTCTCCGGACCCTCGCCACCGGGATCGTGGTCTGGAACGGGGATCCGTCGGACTCCGTCCCGGGAAAGAAGGTATTGGCTGCGGCATCGCCTCGTCCGGTGCAGGGAATGGAGCGAGACGTGTTCGCCTTTTATAACTATGACGTCAGGGGAGCCGGAAGGTACACCCGAACCGATGGCGTGATCGTCGCCAATAAGGGCGTGCGGGCGACCGTGGAGGTGGGTCCGTATGTCGTCTGGAGGGCGACCGGAGAATAAGGGTAGGCTTTTGAAACCGTGGACAATGGACTTTGAAAGGAGGAAGGAAGCGATGAGAGGAAGGATGTTGGTAGGGATTTTGGCCGGGGTGATCCTGGCCTGGGCCGGAACGGGCTTCGGACAGGGGTGCTTCTTCGACGATGCCACGTTCTTCACAAGCGGTGCCAAGCCCAACGTGATGATACTCCTGGACCGTTCGGGAAGCATGTGCTGGGAACCTGGCAATACCACAGAGTATTACCCCTGCTCGGGTTACGACAACGAGAGGGGTACGATGTGCATGACGTCCCCGTACTACTATCTGGCCTGCGATGCGCCGTACAATGGAACGAACCAGTACGGTTCTTGCTCCAAGATCCACCTCGCCACGCAGGCGATCTTTTCCATCCTGGATGCGGATTCCAGCGGGACGGTGACAGACGCGGATTCCCTGGCCCTGAAGGTGCGGTTGGGTTACGGGCACTACTACGACTCGTATGGGGAAGGGAGCGGAACGTATGTCCCCTACAACAACGACTCCATAGGATCCCGTTACACGAAGCTCTGGACGGACGCCCAGAACGAGGGGACCTGCGGCGGGACCCCGCTCAACTATTCGCTCTGGACCACCAAGGACACGGTGAAAGCCGTGCACCAGAGAGAGGGGGCCCAATGGTTCTGCAGGAAAAACTTCGTGATCGTGATCACGGACGGGTGCGACACCTATGGGTGCGGCGGCGGGGGAACCGGCGGGTCTCAAGAGGAGCGCAAGGCCGGGGCCAACGTGGCCTACACCTCGTTCGTCCATGACACCATTCCGGTCTTCGTGGTCGGATTCGGGGGAAACCTGCCGACCTACTTGAAGAACACGCTGAACTGGATGGCGTACTGCGGGGGGACGAGGGACCCCCTGGTCACGCAGACCGGGGACACCACGGCCTTTGTCCCGCAGAACACCGGGACCATTTACCAGACCTGTGGATATAACGCGGCGGACCCCGGGAACTGCAACTTGAGCGGGTACGCGTTCATCGCCACCAACGGGACCGAGCTGCGGGCGGCCCTGAAGGCCATCTTCAAGCAGATCCAGATGAGCAGCGGGACCACGTTTTCCCCGCCCTCTGTGCCGGCGAACTTCACCTCGGGATCGATGCTTTTGGTGAACAACTTCGATGCCCAGACCTTCCCGAAGCGTTGGGTAGGGCACCTGAAGGCCTACGGCTTCTACGGCAACGGAGACATTCCGGTCCTGCCCCTGGGCGGGCTGGACTCGACTCGGTTCAAGTGGGATGCCGGAAATATCCTCAGGGCAAGAAACCTCGCCACTAATCCGCGGTACATCTATACCCCGATAGGCGGCACGAACACGCTGGTTCAGCTCAATGACACAGCGGTGAGCACCGGGAAAATACGGCCGGAAACCTTGGGCTTGGCCAGCACACAGTGGGATTCCCTGAGGAACATCGTGAATTACATTTATTACGATTCCACCGGCTCCGGCGGGAACCCCAAGTTCGGATGGATGGGGGATCCGTTCCATTCCGGACCAGTGGACGTGGGGCCGCCGAACCCGTACTTCTCGGGGGACTCGCTTTACGCCCAGTTCGTGAGCCACCATCGCGTTCCTCCCAACCGGCGGCCGCGGGTGGTGTACATGGAATCGAACGACGGCCTGCTCCACGCGTTCAACGGGGACACGCTGGTGAACGGACAGACCGGAGGGGGGAGCGAGCAGTGGGCTCTCGTCCCGAGACATGAGCGGCCCTGGTTGAGGGATATGCTCTATTACCACGATTACAACCTGGACGGGCCAGTCGTCTCGACGCATATTCTGGACACCCTCCTGAACCCTCCGATTTCAATGGGGAATTGGGATAAGTGGAGGACCATCCTGATCTGCGGGGAGAGGACCGGGGGAAGGTACTACTACGCCATGGATGTCACCTGGCCGGAGAGCCTGTCCGCCATGAACGGGACCTATCCCAAGTACCTCTGGGAGTGCGGACCGAGCACGGCCAACGGGGACACCGCGATGGGCTACACCTTTGGGAAGCCCACGGTTTGCTGGATTTTGGACGGGGGCGCGAGGAGACACGTAGCCTTCCTGCCCGGAGGGTACGACTGCAACCGGATCGGCCGGGGGAACTTCATCCTGGCCCTGGATGCCGACAATGGGACGTTGCTCAAGAAGATTTCCTTGGGCAGCTATGGCGTTCCGGCCGAGGTGCGGCCGACGGACATGAACTACGACGGATACATGGACCGGCTGTACGTCGGGGATGCGGGCGGAAACGTGTGGCGCATCTTCCTGACCACGGCGGACCATAATAGCTGGTGGTCGAACCAGCTGTTCAATCCGAACATCGCAAACTACAACAAGCCGATCTTCGGGCAGGTCTCGTTGTCTACGGATTACATGGGCAACGTATGGGTCTTCTGGGGGACCGGAGACCGGAACAATCCCAACAATGCCTCGAACCAGAACAAAACGGCCATCTTCGGCCTGGAAGACCTGGATACAACCCACACCTACCTCCAGAACGATGGCAATATCCGCAACGCGACCGCTATGAACTGCAACCCGAGCGACTACGGCTGGTATGTGGACCTCTATCAAAACGCCACCAGTTACTTGGAGGTCTTCTCAAACCTGGTGACCGTGTCGGATTCGGTTCGGGTCCTGGGTTGGAGCCCGGCCGGTTCCAGCGGCGATTGCTACGGGTATGGGGCCGGGATGGACACCCTGGTGACCCTGTCGTATACCTGCGGATACTCTCGAACCAAGGCGTACGTGGGCAGCGGGATCCCGCCTTACGAGCTGGCTTGGGGCGTGGACCGGCACGGGAACGTCACGGCCCTGCTCCCTAATCTGCAAAAGAGAACCTTGGGCACCCTGAACCGTGGGAAGTTCATCCGCGTGTGGAGGGAGGTGTACTAAGCCCGGAGGGCGAGCACAAAAAAGGGCACTCCCCGCAGTGGTTTGCGGGGAGTGCCTGCTTTTTGGGGTTCAGAGCAAGGAAAATCCTCGAGGGACTTGAAAAACTGGCGGAGGATATGAGATAATTAGACCAACGAGGATGACCCTAAACGAGGAGGAAACGGGATGAGATACCTTGGGAGTGTGGGCCTGGTTTTTCTGATCATCCTGGGGGGATGTTCCGGGAAAAGAGAGGGCGCCCCTCCGGTCCAGAAAGGCGCGGGCCTCATGAACGTCGCCATCGTTCCGGAGAGACCCCACATGGGCGAGCCGATCGAAGCTAGGGTGGAGATTCGCAGCAATCCCGGGGAGGCGGTGACCTTGCTCTACCAATGGCTGCGGAATGGAACGCCTGTTCCCGGGGCCGAATCCCGGATCCTGGATCCTAAGGGATTGCATAAAGGGGATCGGATCTCGGTCCGGGTACGCATTCAGGGCCAAGAGGGACAAATGGGAAGCGGTGAGATCAGGTTGGTCAACAGCCCGCCCAAGATCCAATCCGTTTTCATCTTTCCTCAGAAACCCGTTGTGGGGCAGGAACTTGCGGCAAATGTAAAAGCCGAAGATGCGGACGGAGACGTGCTCAGCTATCGTTACCAATGGCTGAGAAACGGCCAGCCGGTTCCGGGAGCGGCCCAGGCGAGCTTTTCCACAGGGCAAACGAAGCGGGGCGACGGCGTGGGGGTCAGGGTGGTGGCCTCGGACGGGGAGGACACGACCGATGCGTTTCCGGCCCTGCCGGTTACCGTGAGCGGTCGGCTTCCGGTGATTCTGTCACAGCCTCCAGGAGAGATGCCCCAGGGAGGAACGTTCACCTATCAACTGATCGCCCAGGATCCGGAGGGAGGCAGGATCTCCTACTCGCTGATCACCGGACCTCCGGGCATGGCCCTCAACCCTGCGAGTGGACTTGTGAGCTGGACCCTACCTCAGGAACGGGGCAACGCCTACCCGGTCACGGTGAGGGTTACCAACGAAGAGGGGAGCTGGGCGGAGCAAAACTTTACGCTCCGCTATTAATCTTCTTTTTCTAACGAGAAGCGCTGGGAAGGGTCAAGCCTTTTCAGCGCTTCTCGTTGCCGGACAACTCGAACTCTTTTCCCCTGAGAAGGTTGCAGGGGAAGTCGTTAAGGGCCTTTTAAGGACGATTCATGAAAACCTTGGAGGAAATTTTCCGACTCAGATTGATAAAGGTCCTCATCGGGATAACGCTCTTTCTGGTTTGCTGGGGGATCTCCCAGGGAGGGCCTAGGATCGCCGTCCGTGAGGAGCGCTGGGACTTCGGGACCATCACGGCCTCGTTTGCGGTGAGCCATGCGTTCAAGCTGCGAAATTCCGGCGACACCTCGTTGACGATCCAGCGCGTCCACACCAGCTGCGGGTGCATGACCACGGCTCTGGGTTGGGTGACCCTCGGACCGCACCAGGAGGTTTCCCTGGACCTGACCCTGAATGCTGCGAACCTGATGCCGGAGTCCACGGCCGAGAAGACGGCCGAGATCTATAGCAACGACCCCCAGGAACCGGTGAAAACTCTGACTGTGACAGCCAGGCTTTCCTACCAAGGGGTGGCGGGCATAGGGATTGATCCGGTATGGGTTCACTTGGGGAAAGGGGACCAGGGAAGGCAGACCTGGAAGAGCGTGGCCATCACCAACCAGGGGGAGGAGCCTTTACAAGTCACGCTCTTGGAAACGGCAGGAGCCGTACCAAAGGCTATGGCTCCGAAAGGGCCTATTCCCGCTCATGGCCGCGGGGAGCTGAGGCTTCTTGTTCGCGGACGGCAGCTCAAAGAACATCCCCGGGAGGGGCATTCGGTAACCCTGTCGTTGCGAACAGGGGGACGGGAAGAGCGGGTCACGATCCCGGTCGGCCTGGAACCCGAAAAGCCCCCGCTCCCTTTGAAAGGAGGAGAGAAAAAGGGGAAGAAATGGAAAAGACGTCTCCTGGGCGGAAATAAAGTTTGAGAGTAGCTGTCAACTGGAAGCCGCTTTCAACGGTCTTGACCCCTAAAGCGCTTTTTCAGACGATTCCCGATATGAGAGACATCGGAAAAGTGTAAGGGCTTGTCCTCGGTCTATTCTGAACCTGAGGACCCCAAAGAAAGAGGCCCCCGAGTGGGGCCTCTTTCTTTGGGAGATGTGTTACTGCTGATGACCTATTGGATCGTCCCCGTATCCACCACTGCTGCACTCGCCCTACTGTAAGGGTCAGTCCATTTGGCCTTCACGAAGGCAGTACCCCGATACCCCGCACTGATGGTGTCCGAAGCCAAAAAAGTGTGTACCGAAGGGATGGGGCAATGTTTGGTGTCGAAGATCTCTCCTGTAGGATCTGTCCAGCCCTCGGGATGGATAGTGTACTCGTACGTGCCCGGCATGCCGATGCCGCGGTCATCATTCGCAGTGAGAGTGAACAGGATACCCTGCGGTCCGTTTATTTTATCGATGACCCAGCCCGAAGGAGGATTGAGCGAAAAGGTTTGCGGGTACCCGTAGAGGGTCATGATGATGGACTTGTAGATCGGAGTTCCCGCGCTGTCCCGGGTCTGGGCAGTGATTGTGACGTAGGTGCTGTCGTTTGGCTCTGTGGTGCGGAAGGTGTTGGTGCAGAGTCCGCTTTCGTCCGTTTCAGCATTGCCCGGGTAAATCTCGCATTGATTGGTGGAGAACCAGACCGAGGTCTTAGGGACCGGGTTTCCCCAGATGTCGCAAAGAATGACGGTCACCCTGGATTCATCTCCCAACCACATCCGGCCGGGGAGGGTGCAGTCCGCCGCGCCCATGGTGAAATGCGCCGGATCCGGAGGGCCGCTGCGGATCGTGATTAGCGTAGGATTGGTCCGGATGGTGGTTCCATAGACCGTGGCCACGAACTTGACGGTTCCGGACTTCGTGCCGGTGTTAAGGGCTGTGGTCAGGGTGCCATCCGTGGGACTGGTCATCCCGCTGGAGGGGGCAAAGAACTCCCCTCCTCCCAGAGGCTGGATGAAGGTGAAGTCCACGCGCATGGCCTTCTTGATTCCGGTGCCGTTGCGGTTGAGGACCTGGATCTTGATGTCCGACTTCTCGGTTCCTCCGCCTCCGCGAATCATCAGAAAGTAGGAGGAGACGGACTGGATGATGACGGACGCCGGGATGGTGTCCTCGGGCGTGCCCCCGCCGATCGAAATGATGGTCTGGGCGGTCAGACTGCGTCTGGCATCGCTGACGGTAACGGTGTCGAACCCTGTGGTGTTGCCAGCCATATAAGCTGCCCGTCCGTGGCCGGAGTCGTCGGTTACATTATAAGGAAGCTGATTGTAAATCTGAGAACCGTGTGCCGTGGTCACGGAGAAGTTCAGGGTATCACCGAATACGGGGTTGCCGCCCGATTTCACAGTTGCCCGCACCACCGTGCCAGAACCTGGGGGGACGGACTGGGCGAGAGAGTCGATGACGAGGGAGAATGTGGAGTAATTGATTTGAAGGGTCGCTTTATAACTTCCAGCGGTGGCAGTAATGGTATCTACCCCCGCTAGGGTGCTTTTCAGGGTTGTGACAGTTTGTCCGGCGGAATCCGTGAGGCCGGAATCCGGGTTGAAGGTCACGTAGTTGTTGAACTTTGAGGTATGGGTGAAATGGACCGTCACGTTGGCTACTCCGCTGCCCAGAGAATCTTTGGCCGTGGCACGGAGGGTCGCATAATCCGTCCCATTGGGTTGGATCTGAAGTTTATCTGAGGTGAGGGTAACACTCCTTACCGTTCCCGTGCCTCCACCGCCGCCTCCTCCTCCACTCCCTCCGGAAGGTCCGGTTGTGCTTTTCTTGGAACAACTGAGGGCAAAAGGTAAGAGAGTGAGCAAAACGAACGCAACTTTCCACGTGGGCCTACACATAGTATTACCTCCTCAGTTTAAACAGTTACCGTCGCTTGGATCTTTCCGGCGCCACAGTCAAGAGAGTGACGTTTAGTCGTAAGAGAGACCAATGGAGTCCGAAAAGGTTTTCCCGTTGCCGTAGGCATCCTCGCCGTAAAAGACGACGATTCCCGAGTCACCGATATAATTCGCGAAATTCTTCTTGTAGGCTTTGGGATAGGTGATTAGCAGTACCGCGCCCGTCGTTGCCGCATCAATGGGAAAAGACAGCCTAACCCGAGAAAAGGTTGTTGCCAACGTATCCCGAGTGGTTCCCCGGTAAACGGACTCTTGCATCGAGGTGAGGACAGCATCCACTCCGTTGTGGACGACGAAAGTAACCTGCACTTGGGAATCAGTTGTAGTATCGCTGACGGGGACCACAACAGGAGTGTAGGTTAAAATGCCGACCTCCGGAGCCGGATGGAGCTTACCACAGGCGCTCAAGCCGATCCCCAAGGCCAAAGCCATGAGCCCGAGCACAACCATCCACGACTTGCGATTCATCTCTTTGCCCTCCCTTTTTGCTTAAGACCCAGTGAACGGCCCTCCTCGGGCCTATCAAATTCCGACTATATACTATAACATTTTAAACTTTCTTTGTCAAGAGGTAAAAAAGCGACGAATAAATTTTTTTTAATTTCCTTCTTGACAAACCAGTTAAAATCAATTACAATATACATACAAATTATTAAAGATAGTTATCTATAATTATATTCCATAGGTTGGTTTCTGTAGCGCTCGAAAAAAATAAAAGGAGGGGAATATGCCCCTTTCGCCCAAAGACATTGATGCGGTAAAACTATACACTGTTTTAGAGAGCGCGCAATTCCTTGCGGTAACCGAGCAGACGGTCAGGAAATTGCTCCGAGAGAAACGCCTGGTCGGAAAAAAAATCGGACGAAGGTGGCACATCCGGGGAAGCGAGCTGAGGCGCCTGATCGGGGAATGAACACCTTTGGCCCTCCCCGAAAAAATCATTCGTTCCCAAATTGGTCTTGACATTTCTGGGCCAAAGGTGTTAGAATAGATAAACTTTTGTTCAAGCGTCCCTAATGCTCTCTTTTCTTAGGAGCTGATTATGTTTTTGAAAAAATCACAGATCGGCGTGGGTCTGGATATCGGATCAAGCCTGATCAAGGTTGTCGAGCTGACAGGCAGCGGCAAGACGGTCACCCTGACCAATTACGGCATTGCGCCTCTCCTCCCGGAGGCAATCGTGGAGGGCGAGATCATGGACCGGGACGTGGTCATCGACACGATCCGGACGTTGTTCGAAACGAAGAACATCAAGAAACGTGAGGTGGCTTCGGCAGTCTCGGGACGCGGGGTAATCGTAAAGAAAATTGTGATGGAACGAATGAAGGAAGCTGAGGCCAGGGAACGAATCCAGTGGGAGGCGGAGCAACACGTTCCATTCGACATCAACGATGTCACCCTGGATTTCAAAATCCTGAACCCGGAGGCCAGCACCGAACAGATGGAGGTCCTCCTGGTGGCGGTGAAGAACGAGACGGTGAACTCCTATTTAGGGCTGATCACCAGTGCCGGCCTATCGCCGTCGCTCGTAGATGTCGGCTTCTTTGCCTTACAGAATGCCTATGAATGGAATTATCCTACGCCTTCGGGGACGGTCATCGCCCTGATCAACATCGGAGCCGATGTGACGAGCATCAACGTGATCAAAGATCATGCTCCATACTTCACCCGCGACCTCCCGACCGCTGGGAACCAATGCCTGCAACTCCTGCAGAAAAATCTGGGCCTTTCCTCGGAGCAGGCTAACGCCTTGCTTCGCGGAGAAACCCTGGAGGGGCTTTCCCCAGAGGCCTCGCGTCCCGTGTTCGAGAACTTTTCGGCGGAATTTGCCTCGGGCGTGGAGAGAACTTTTTCCTTCCTGAGCGCGGCGGGAGAGACCATCAAGGTCAGCCAGTTGTATCTGGCCGGCGGGAACGCCAACATCCCCGGGTTGGTCCAATTTCTGCAACAACGCTTAGGCACCCCGACTTCCGTTTTGAATCCATTGCAGCGCCTAAACTGCGATGAAAGACTTTTCGCAGGCACTTTGAAAGACAGGATCGCCCCAATTCTCTCAGCCGCCGTGGGCCTGGCGTTGCGTGAAGTGGCCTAACCGAACGCATGTTCCTGTAAGGAGATAGCAGAAGCTAACCGTTTACAGAGGAGTAGCACGATGATTGATATCAACCTGATGAGACGCGAGAAAGGAAGGCGGGAAGCGGCCCCGCGCAGGGCTCGGCGACCCGGCGTGAGCGTTAAAGTTCCCTTTAATCTGACCACCCTGTTCATCGTCGTGATCGTCTTGCTCCTCGTCATCGTCTTGGGAGGGATTTACATCAATCAGACCAATACGATCCAAGGTCTGGATAGCTCGATCCGCAAGGCAGAGGTCGAGCGGGCTCAACTCCAGGACAAAATCAACCTGATTCAGGATCTGAAGCAACGCGAGGACCGCTTGAAGGTCAAATTCGGGGTGATCTCCGACCTCGACCGCAATCGCTTCTTCTCCGCTCACTTGCTCGAAGAGATCTCAAAGAGCTTGCCGGACTACTGCTGGGTCACCGCTCTCACGGAAACTCCGGGGGCGATTTCGATGGAAGGATCGGCTTTCACAAACATGACTGTGGCCGAATTCATGGACCGGCTTTCCTCTTCGCCGATGTTTCAGAATGTGGAGCTTACGTCTACGGAACGACAAGCTACCGAGGGCAAGCAGACGATCAAATTTGTTCTCACCGCCAGCGCGGTGGAGGCCTCCGCCTCAGCGGCAAAAGTTGAGCCCGTTGGCCCTGTAGCCCCAGCGAAAGGAGGGAAGTAACATGGCGATAAACCTTCGCGATTCGAAGACCTTAGTTTTAATCGCGGTCGTGCTCCTGGCGATTCTCATCGTCTACCTGTTCTATTCTCAAATCTATAAACCCAATGTTCAAAAAATAGAAGCCCTTCAGGTTCGTAAGGCCAAGATCGAATCCGAACTGGCGCAGGCCAGGGAGGCGGTGAGTCGGCTTCCAGAGATCCAACGTCATTACGTCATCCTGATGCGAAAGTGGGAGCAGGCGCAGCAGCTTCTCCCTTCGGCGAAGGACATTTCCAGCCTCCTCAAAAGCATCCAAAACGTGGGCTATGAAGCAGGAGTGCGTTTCTCTACCTTCAGGCCTACCACAGCTCCAGGAGATTCCTTATACACGAAAGTTCCTGTCACCATGGCAGTTACTGGGAATTACCATCAAATAGCGTGGTTCCTGGCGAACATCGGAAACCTTCCACGGATCGTCACTTCGTCCGATGTGAAGGTGGCCCCGAATCCCGATGCTAAAGAAAGGATCCGAGACCGAACCATCTTAGCCAATCTCACGGCCACTACTTACATCTACATCGGACAGTCTCCCACGGGTCAGATAGATATTTCTACATGGCAAATCTCCCCACCGATTACGGAAGCGGAAACGCGTTTGGAACGGGAAACCTATACCTACAATCCCATGAATCGCCGCGATCCGTTCGTTCCCCTGGTAACCAGGGAAGGCTATACGGTAGCAGCAGGAGCTCTGAATACCGAAGACTTAACCCTCATCGGAACCATGTGGGGTTCCTCTGGACGGGTCGCTCTGGTCAAGGATAGCGGGGAGAGGGGTTATGTACTCAAACCCGGAGACCGCGTTGCGGGAGGAAAAGTCCTCGAGGTCAAGGAAGACGCCGTGGTTTTCGAAATCAACGCCTACGGCACGATCTCCAGGATCACTTTAAGATTGGTTCCACAAGCCCCGGAATATACTGGTCCGCTGGGTGGAATCCCCGGGACCAGCGGGCCTTCTTGGACCCCGCCATCTGCTTATACCCCACCTCCCACCGAAGGAGGAGGGAGGAGAGGAGGAGGTGCCCAATGAGGTGTCAGAACGTCATCCGACGTGAACACGGTATCATTGCCAACCTCGAACAAGGGAAGCGCTCCAGCGCGCTTCCGTCGTCCAGGCAAAAGGAGGATGCTATGAGATGGGTCGTTGCATGTGCATGGGCTGCGTTGCTGTGCGCGTTTGCGGTTTCCGCTGTAGGAGCAGTACAACTTACGGATATCTTGGTTCGTTCGGGGACTGAAGGAACGGAGGTGGTCTTACAATCGGAAGGCCCCTTGGCGATTCACCCCTTCACGCTCAGCCATCCAGAGCGAGTGATTCTGGATTGTCCAGACACACGCATGGCCGTTGGGCTCGAAACCCTGCGCTCCTGGGAGGTGAAACGGGGAGGGGTTGCGGCGATTACCACCAGCCAGTTTACTGGCCGGGAGCACTCCTTGAGGGTCGTTGTGGAACTTCAGGAGAAGTGTTCTTACTCTCTGATTCCAGCGGGTAAGGGAGCTGTACTGCGCCTTCTGAATCAATCAGGTTCTTTCGAGGAATGGCAAGCCAGTCGGGTTGGCGGTTCTGCTACCGAGAAAGCCGCCTCAGCAAAAGTCCAACCTGCTGAACTGGCCACGGATGTTCCCGTTGTGCTGACGGAGACCGCGGCGGGGCCCGGAAGCGAAGGCTCTGGGGAGTACGGCGGAAGACCGGTGTCTTTGGATTTCGAAAATGCAGATGTATTGACCGTGCTCCGGGGCCTTGCCGAATTCAGCGGCAGGGACATCGTCGTGGGGAGCGAGGTCAAAGGAAACGTCACCGTCAGGCTGCATAATGTGCCCTGGAGAAGGGCCTTAGATCAAATCCTGAAGGCCACCGGATTGGGTGCGACCGAAGAGGGTGGTATCATTCGCGTCTCCTCTCTCGGCAATCTGAAGTCGGAAGTGTTGGCCCGAGAAGAAGGAGAGCCGAAGGTTACCAAAGTATATAAATTGGAGTATGCGGTGGCGCAAGAGATGCTAAACCCCGTTCAAAACTCCCTCTCCCCGCGGGGCAAGATGCAGTCCGATCCGAGGAGCAACACCATCGTGGTCACGGATATTCCTTCCTACCAAAACCATATTGCAGAGCTCGTCCGACTATTAGACTCCTCCACACCCCAGGTTGAGATATCGGCCAAAATCATGGAAGTCGACCTGGATGCTGCCCGAGCCCTGGGAATCGAATGGACCCTGTCCGGTATCCAGAGCTGGCAAAACAACTATTCCTTGGGGGCAACCGTGGCGGCTCCTCCCAGTGAATCCCAAATCGGAACCCTAACCATTGGAACGGTCCACTCTTTTGCCAAATTGAATGCGTCGCTGGAGGCTCTGGAGCGGGAAAGCAAAGCAAACACGGTTTCGTCCCCAAGGATCTCGGCGACCAACAACAAAACGGCGATCATGTTCGGGGGAAAGAAGGTCCCGGTCGTGACCCGTGACGTTTCGGGAAACCTCGTGGCCCAATATATCGATGCCGGCGTCAAACTGACCGTCACCCCGAGTATCAACTCCCTGGAAGATGTCACCATCACCATGCTCGTAGATGTCAGCGAGCCCGACTTTTCGTCTTTGGTCCTGGGACTGCCCCTGATCACAACGACCACAGCGGATTCACGCATGGTGTTGAAAGACGGGGAGACCGTGGTCTGCGGAGGGTTGAAGAAAATTGCCATCCAAAAGACGGAAAGAGGCATCCCCCTTCTGATGAAGATCCCCGTTCTCGGTCATCTCTTCAAAAGCTCTACGATCAGCAAGACCGATCGTGAGCTCCTGATCTTCATCACACCCCACATCATCCGTCCAAACTAACTGAATCTGCAGTAGAAAGAAAACTCAAGGGCCGCCAAAGCAATCCCAGGCTTTGGCGGCCTTCCTCTTGGAACGAAAGCACAGGAGAACGAACAGGAGGATGAAAACGTGAAGGTGGCGATTTATCCCGGTACGTTTGATCCGATCACCTACGGACACTTGGATGTGATCCGGCGGGGCACAGGGTTGTTCGACCGACTGATCATCGCCTTGGCAAGAAACCCAGAGAAACAACCTTTTTTCCCTATCCGGGACAGGCTCCAGATGATCCGGGAGATCGTGCATCCCGATCGGAACGTCGAGGTGGATTCGTTCGATGGGTTGCTGGTCGACTATGCCAGAAGGCGAAAGGCGGCGGTAGTCATCCGAGGCTTACGTGCGCTCTCCGACTTCGAATATGAATTTCAAATGACGCTGATGAACCGAAAGCTTAACCCCGAAGTGGAGACCATTTTCCTCATGCCCAATGAGCGATACACCTATCTCAATTCGAGCGTGGTGAAAGAGATCGCCATGCAGGGAGGCAATGTCAGCGGACTGGTTCCCGAATCCATCGCCCAGAGGCTTTACCGGCGTTACAGGATCCCGTCTGGTTCGAGAAAACAAGGTCATCAGCGCTCCCGTGTTCGTTGATCGGGCGGACATCGTCGTTATCGCAGGGGACGGTGGAAAAGGGTGCATCAGCTTTCGGCGAGAGAAATTCATCCCCAAAGGAGGACCAGATGGAGGCCAGGGGGGGCGAGGAGGAGATGTCATTTTAAGGGCAGAACGGAATCTCTCGACCCTGATGGATTTCCAATCTCGCAGGGAATGTAGGGCGGATGATGGGCGAGATGGAAAAGGCAGAAACTGCCATGGGAGAAGTGCCAAGAACCTCATCCTACGGCTACCGGTGGGGACAGTGGTTTACGATGCAGATTCCAAGAAGATGTTTGCTGACCTGAACACACACGGCTCCCAGGTCGTGGGGGCTTGGGGAGGGATAGGAGGCCGGGGGAACGCAAGCTTTGCGACCTCAACCCGTCGGGCTCCGCGGATCGCCGAGAAGGGCAAACCTGGAGAGCGGCGCAGACTTCACCTGGAGCTAAAGCTGATCGCGGATGTGGGTATAGTGGGATTACCGAACAGCGGAAAGTCAACCCTCTTGAAAACCATCACGTCGTCTCAAACTAAGGTGGCGGCTTACCCTTTCACAACCCTTCACCCTAACTTGGGGTTTCTCTATGACGAGCCCCATGCTCACGCTCTCGTCTTAGCCGACCTGCCGGGCTTGATCGAGGGGGCCCATCAGGGAAGAGGGCTGGGGGATCAGTTTCTCCGTCACATCACAAGGACGCGGTGTCTGGTGATGGTCTTGGATGCTACTAACCCCGATCCGGTCGGGGACTACCGGATCCTTCTCAAGGAATTGATTTCCTATGATTCGAGCTTGTTGGAGAAGCCGTGCCTGGTGGTCCTCAACAAGATTGACCTGTTGAGGGGAAGGCGGAGACGGTTTACCTTCGGAAATGAGCCGGTTAGCTGGATCTCGGCCCTGACGGGGAAAGGGGTAAGCGACATGGTTGCTCAGCTATGGAATCTCGTGGCCACCCTTGAAAAGGGACCCCATGGGTGAGAGCGAGATCGTTGAGGCTTTAGAGAGCCTTCGGAGCAAGGACCTGACCCGCCGCTTGGCGGGGTTGGCGAAGATCGTAGAGGAGGGCGGGAAAGAGAAGCTTCCCATTCTCATCGAGGCCCTCCAGGATCAAAGCTGGCATCTCCGGGTCGAGGCCGCCAAAGCCGTCGCCAAAGAAGGGGCTCGGGCTGTTCCCCGTTTGCTCAAACTCCTGGAAGGCGGGGTATGGTATGTTCGAGTAGTCTCCGCTCAGGTCTTGGGAGAGATCGGAGACGAACGGGGAGTGCCGCTGCTAATCAGACTTTTGGGAGATAATAATGATACCGTACGCCGGACCAGCCGTGAGGCCTTAAGGAGGATTTTCGAGGTAGGCTCGGTGGCGCGATTGGGAGTTGCGCTTCGTGAGTGCAGTCCGTCTGAAAAGGAGACCGCCCTGAAGCTTCTGTCCGGGGTGGATCCGATCAAGGCCGAGACAATCTCCAACGTCAAAGCGGAAGAGGTCATTTCTCTGGAAGAAGAAGCCGAAGCTCCTAAAGTGGTCCCACTGGAAGCGGAACCAGCTGCTGAGGTGATGAGAAAGCTGCGTAAGGTCCTTAAGGAGCTCAGCTCCGTCAAGAGGGAAGCGGAGGTTGGAAAGGGATGAAATCAAGGACTGGCTCCGCCTGCTTTTAGCTCCGGGAATCGGAGAGTGAGGGCGAGGGTGTTGGTGCAGAGGTTTGGGTCGCCGAGGGCGGCCCTTTTGGCTTCCAGGAAGGAGGTCGAGTAGATCCCAGGCATTGGGCCGAAGACTTGCGAGGGACTGTCAAGGCAAAGCGATGAGGAGGAGCTCGGGCGGCAGATCGGACTGATTGGAAAGCAAAACTGGCTATTGGCTTTTGGCAAACTCATAAAAAAAGAAGCGGGCTCTGATGTTAGAGCCCGCCTCTCGTAGGGCAAGGAAAAGGTCAGCGCACGAGGACCACTTGGCGGATGGCATGATAGGCGCCCGCCTGGAGGCGGAGGATGTAGACGCCGGAGGGGACCCCCTTGCCGGACCAGGTCAGGGAATGGATCCCGGCGGGAAGCTTCCCATCCACCAAGGCCGTCACCTTCCTTCCGGTCACGTCGTAGACTCCCAGATGAACGCGGCCGGACTGCGCAAGGCCGAAGGCAACCCGGGTTTCGCCGGAAGAGGGATTGGGACGGGCCGGAGAGAGGAAGTTAGAAAAGACGATTTCGGTTGACCCCACTTCCACGCCTGACGGCGGGTCAATCCGGTACAAGGGATAGACCATCAGGTTTCCGGCGAAAGGGGAGCCCAAGCCGAGGTTGTTGGTGATCGCGGCATCGGACTCCAGGACCACGCTTAACACCCAATTCTCGCCTTTGATTAACGAGTCGCTTACCCAGGTCCAGGACCAACGCACGGAGTCACTCCCCGCGCCATTCGTAATCTGCGCCCAGTTCCAAGACTGCTGCACCGAGTTCAGGCGATTCAATACCCCCTCTATCCGGGTCGTGGGCTTGGGATTCCAACGGTTCACCCCCTTGCCTACGAGGGAAGGCCGGGCCAGATAGGTAGAATGATTGGGCAAAGTGTCGATCTCGGCACGGACACGGGCATCGGAGACGGGTATTTCGGTGAGCACGGTGACGTTGTTACTAATACCATTGGAAACGTAAATTTTGTTGGTCACGGGGTTCACGGCCACGGCCCAGGGATTGGTCCCCACGGCCAGGGTGGCCGTGCCATTGGTGGCGCCGTCGATCACTGTGACGCTGTCGCTGCCCATGTCCGCCACATAAATCTTGTTGGTCACGGGGTTCACGGCCACGGTGACGGGATGGCTCTCCATGGCCAGTGTGGTCGTGCCGTTGGTGGCGCCATCGATCACGGTCACGGTTCTGTTTTCTATGTTCGCCACATAAATTTTGTTGGTCACGGGGTTCACGCCTATGGCAAAGGGCAATGTCCCCACAGCCACGGTGGCCGTGCCGTTGGTGACGCCGTCGATCACGGTCACGGTGTTGCTGCTGCTACTGTTGGCCACATAAATCTTGTTGGTCACTGGGTTCACGGCCACGGCACAAGGATTGGTTCCAACCTTCACCGGTATCGTGCCGTTGGTGGCCCCGTCGATCACGGTGACGCTGTTGCTGTTATTGTCCGTCACATAAATTTTGTTGGTCACGGGGTTCACGGCTACAGCCCAGGGTTGGCTTCCAACCGCCACGTCCGTCGTGCCATTCGTTGCGCCCTCGATTACGGTCACATTGTCGCTGCCGTTGTTGGCCACGAAAATTTGATTGGTCACGGGGTTCACAGCCACGTCACGGGGATGGGTCCCCACAGCCACGGTGGCCGTGCCGTTCGTGGCGCCGTCGATCACGGTCACGGTGGCGCTGCTGATGTTGGCCACGTAAATTTGATTGGTCACGGGGTTCACGGCCACGGCCCAGGGTTGTCTTCCTACCGTCACGGTCATCGTGCCGTTCGTGGCGCCGTCGATTACAGTCACGTTGTCGCTGTCTCGGTTCACCACGTAAATCTTGTTGGTCACGGGATTCATAGCTACGACATAGGGAGAGGTTCCCACGGCCACAGTGGTCGTCCCGAAAGTCGCGCCGTCGATCACGGTTACGGTGTTGTCATAGGTGTTGGCGACGTAGACATTGCCGGTCACCGGGTTTGTCACCACGGCGTAGGGCATCGCGCCCACCGCCACCGTCGTCGCAACGTTGGTCGCACCGTCGATCACCGTCAGGCTTGCGCTGTCCCGGTTCGTCACATAGACCTTGTTCGTCACCGGGTTCACCGCCACTGCTGCCGGGTAGGCGCCGGCGGCAACCGAAGACGTGTCGTTGGTCGCACCGTCGATCACCGTCACGTTGTTGCCGCTCCAGTTCGCGACGTAGACTTTGTTCGTCACCGGGTTCACCGCCACCGCCCGGGGACTTGCGCCCAAGGGAACCGATGTTGCGACATTGGTTGCGCCATCGATCACCGTCAGGTCAACGCCGTCGTGGTTCGCCACGTAGATCTTGTTGGTAACCGGGTTGACGGCGAGGTTATAGGGCATCCGGCCGGCCGGCACCGTCGTGGTGGCGTTGGTCGCACCGTCGATCACCGTCACATCGTCAGTCAAGCGGTTCGCGACGTAGACTTTGTTCGTCACCGGGTTCACCGCCACCGCCCAAGGAGCCGAACCCACAGCCACCATGGTCGTATCGTTGGTCGCGCCGTCGATCACCGTGACGTTATCGCTGCCGCTGTTCGCGACGTATACCTTATTCGTCACCGGGTTCACCGCCACGCCGTAGGGTCCCGAGCATGCGGCCACCGTGGTCGTGTGGTTGGTTGCGCCGTCGATCACCGTGACGCTGGCGCTTACCCAGTTCGCGACGTAGATTTTGTTCGTGGCCGGGTTGACCGCCATCACCGCCGGGTACGAGCCGGTCGTGACCGTTTCGGTCGCGTTGGTCGCGCCGTCGATCACCGTCACGTCGGTGCCATTGTGGTTCGCGACGTAGATTTTGTTCGTGGCCGGGTTGACCGCCACAGCAAAGGGTGCGGCGCCGGCCGGTACGGTCGCCGTAACCCAGTCGGCGCTAGCAGAAACAGGGGCCGCGGAGAGAAGGGCGAGAAAAATGAAAAAGCGGGAAATGATACGTCCTTTCCAAGAGTTGGGAAACAGGGAACGGCAAAATTCCGAAACCACGCGATCCTTAACGAATTAAGGTGCTATTAGCTATTGGCTTTTAGCAAATTCCTTCAATTACGTCCTGTAAGAACTGCCTTACTTTAACATATTTAGCAGAAAGATGTCAATCAGAAGAATACGGAGAGGGAAACGGAATAACTCCTCCCTGAACGGCGACGGTGGACCGTGGACAGTAGGCCGTAGACTCCAACGATGAAAGGCGCTATCAACTATTGGTTATTGGCTTTTGTCAACCCCTTCAATTAAGCCCTGTTTTTTGCAGCCGGCGGATCGTCATAAAACTCAACACACCTAGTTGGATAACATGTTCAATCCCATCGAAGCGTCTTTTCGTTTTTACCACCATGCGTTGACTTACTGGAAGCCTATAGGATATAATTTAAGGTTAAACATTTGCAAACTACAATCACCGAGAGAAACACCGTTTGTCCAAGGTCGCGTTAGCCCGCTGTGAAGATTACAACCCGGAGAGGGTTCGGGAGGCCCTAACGAAGCTCCTCGACCCCTTAGGGGGGATGGGGGAGTTCGTTAAGCCCGGGCAGAAAGTCCTGCTGAAGGTCAACCTCTTAGCCGCCAAGCCCCCGGAGCGAGCGATCACCTCGCACCCGGAGATCATCCGGGCCGTGGCTCAAGCAGTCCGGCAGGCAGGTGGAGAACCATCCATCGGAGACAGCCCGGCAGGAGCCGTCAAAGGGGTCAAGCGGTACTGGAAGGAGACCGGGATCGGGGCTCTGGCCGAGGAGATGAGTATCCCGGTCGTGAACTTCGAAACCAGCGGGGTGGTTCGAAAGGTCGTGGGGAAAAGGAGCTACTACCTCGCCAAGCCCGTCTTGGAGTGCGATGTGCTCATCAACCTGCCGAAGATGAAAACCCACGGACTTCTGATGTTGACCGGAGCGGTGAAGAACATGTATGGAGCGATACCCGGACTCCGCAAGGCAGAGCTGCACCGGGACAACCCAAGGCCAAACGATTTCGCCTCGGTCGTCGTGGACATTTACTCCAAGGCCAAACCGAAGCTCACAATCATGGACGGAATCCTTGGCATGGACGGGAACGGGCCCGCATCCGGGAACCTGAGGTGGATGAAGATGCTCTTAGCCAGCGGGGATGGGGTCGCCTTAGATGCCACGTTCTCCCGCTTGGTCGGCATCAAACCCCGAGACGTCTTCACCACGAGGATCGCCTCGGAGCGGGGCCTCGGTCAGGTGGACGAGATCGAAGTCGCGGGAGAGAAACTCGAGGACCTGACAGTCAAAGGGTTCAAGGTGCCGTCCGCAGCAGCTTTGAACCTCGTTCCCAGGTTTATGGTCAAAGCCCTGGCGCCTCTGGTATGGGTGAAGCCCATCATCCTTGCTCCGAAGTGCACCAAGTGCGGGTTCTGCGTGGAGAGCTGTCCCACGAGCGCGCTGTCCATGGAGACCAAAAGCGTGCCCATCTTCAACTACAAGCTGTGCATCAACTGCCTGTGCTGCCACGAGGTGTGTCCGGAAAGCGCAGTCGAAATAGAAACGAGCTGGGTGGGGAAACGGCTGGTAGGAACTTCGTAAGGCGTGAGAAGTCATCCGTGAGACGGTCGAAAACCTTCCGACATGCCGTTGAATACGTGGCGGTGACGGGGTTGGGGATGGCGGTAAGGCTTCTCTCCCTGCGGGCGGCGCTGGCCTTGGGAAAAGCATTGGGGCGGGCAGCGTTCGACCTCATCCGCATCCGAAGGGAAGTGGTGCTGGACAACCTCAGACAGGGGATCGGAGGAGACGGCCAGGTGCTCGTTGGCATCGGGAGAAGATGCTACGAGAACCTGGGGAGGGGATTAGTGGAATACCTTAGGTTCCCGCTTCTGACCCGGGAGTTCGTCCAGGAAGCCGTTGGGGCCGTAGGACGGGAGAACCTGGACCGGGCTCTAGCGCGGGGCAAAGGGGTACTGGCCATCACCGGGCACTTCGGGGACTGGGAGCTAATGGGCGCGGCGTTCAGCCTGATGGGCTACCCCATTCATTTTCTGGTCGGGGAGCAGCACAACCAGAGGGTGGACGACACGATGAACGCCTACCGGCAGATGGCCGGAATCGGGATTATCCCGATGGGGGTGGCGATGAGAAAGGTCCTGGCCACGCTCAGGAAGGGGGAGATCGTTGCCATGCTCTCGGATCAGGACGCCCACGAGGAGGGCGTTTTCGTACCCTTCCTGGGAAGGCCGGCCTCGACGGCCAAGGGGCCGGCAACGTTCGCCCTGAAAACAGGGGCCGCTGTGACCCCAGTGTTCATCGTCAGAAAGGAAAACGGCTGGCAGCACACCGTCTATATTGAGGAACCGATAATCCCAGATGGACAATCTACAATCTTCTCAATAACAAACAGTTATACGAATTACTTAGAGCAATATATAAAGCGATATCCAGACCATTGGTTCTGGCCGCACCGAAGGTGGAAGACAGGACCGATAAAGGATAACATAGGATAACGGATGGATAACAACGGATATAGGATGGAGATTTGAAACGGATGACGTGGTTCTGGTATGAGGGGGTGACCCTGGCCGTGGTGATGCTCGCGGCCTTCGGGGTGTACGCCCGGATGCTGGGGGGGGAGTTCCTCTGGGACGATGACCATCTCATCCTCCGGAACGAAGGGCTCAGGGACATCCGGAACCTGGGTCAGGTCCTGACCTCGGATTTCTGGCAGACCAGCCCGGAGGCAGGGGTCGTGGAAGGGGACATCACCAAACTGGGCTACTACCGGCCGGTGGTCACGCTGTCCTATTTCATCGAATATCACCTCTGGGGAAAGAACCCGTTCGGATACCATCTGGTCAACCTGCTCCTGCATGCGGCCATGGCCGGGCTGGTCTATCTCCTGTCCCGAGAATTCATGAAGCGCTGGCTCCCAAGGTTCGCGGCGGCGCTCCTGTTCGCGGTCCATCCGGTTCACGCCGAGTCCGTCGCGCCCATCTGGGGGAGGACCGATCTCCTCTGCGGGCTGTTTTTTCTCCTGGCCCTGTTCTTCTTCCTGAGGGTCAGAAAGCGCGAAGAGGCCTCAGGGGAGAACGGGAAAAGCCCGAAGACGGCTGGACTTTGGGCCGCCTCGCTAGGTTTCTTCGCGCTGGCGCTCTTTTCCAAAGAGATGGCCGTGGTCCTTCCCCTCCTGATCTTTGTCCTGGACCGGCTGTGGTTCCGAAGGGGCTGGAAGGCCGCCCTGAAGGGAGCCACGCCCTATGCAATCGCCCTCGTCTTCTACCTGATCGTCAGGATTCTCTCGGTCGGGGCCTCTGCCGGAGGAAGGACGCTCTACGCAGGGGGAATCCTCGGGACGCTCCTGACGATGGCGAGGATCGCGGTCTCCTACATCCGCCTGATGACCTGGCCGACGCCGCTTTCATCCTATTATCTCGTGGACACCATCACATCCCTGGGGGACCTCAGGTTCTGGCTGTCTTTCGTCCTTCTGGCGCTGGCCTGGGCAGGGCTCCTAGCCGTGAGAAAAACGGCGCCGGCTATCCTGGTCGGAGGGATCTGGTTCTTCCTCATGCTTCTGCCGGTCTCGAACCTGTTTCCGATCGGCGGGGTCATGATGGCGGAGAGATTCCTGTACCTCCCCTCGATTGGATTCTGCATCCTTGTGGGGGGGGTAATCGAGAAAGGGATGAAAGTGCCAGCCGTAGGGGAGTCGATCCTGGGCCTGGCGGTCCTGGCGTCCATCTTCTTCGGCTGGCTGGCTTGGAACCGGACGGAAAGCTGGTTCAACGAATACAACTTCTTCCGGGCCATGGTCTGGAGCTCTCCGGAGAACCCGATGGCCCATAACAACCTGGCAAACTGTTATCTGAGGAGTCGGGAGTACGCCTCGGCGATCCGGGAATACGAGAAGACCCTGGACCTCAGGCCGTTGTCCCCCCCCGATACCTACATCGGCCTGGGGGATGCCGACGCCGCAATGGGCAGATACGAGGAGGCGGCCCAAGCTTACCGGAAGGCCCTGGAGATGAACCCGAGCCTGGTGCCGATCTATGTGAGCCTGGGAAATGTCTATCACCAAATGGAGAGATATCCGGAGGCGATCGCAACGTTCCAGAAGGCCATCGAACTCTCCCCGGGCCTGGCCTTGGCCCATTACAACCTCGGAAACGAGTACTACACCATGGGACGAATGGCTGAGGCTGAATGGTCCTACCGGGAGGCCGTCAGAAGGCAGCCGAATCTGGTCTACGCCTGGTTCATGTTAGGTAAAATTTACCAGCGAACCGACCGGATCGCCGAGGCCTTGACCTCCTGGCAAAAGTGTGTGGAACTGGATGGTCAGGGGGAGGTTGGGAGAGAGGCCAGGAGCCGGATCACCGCGGTGAGCCAGGACCTGTTCGCGAAGTCGGGCAAGGCGAAGAGGAAACCGAGGAGAAAATAATTAGAAGTGGGGAAGGGAAAAGAACGGATGTGGTTGCTTAAAACAGAATCCTGGATGAGGGAGGGTGGTTTTGCACAACAACGGCACGAGGGCCTGCTCCGGGACGAGGCCATTATCCAGGCCAGGCCGACCCGTCTGCGCCCGATCCTGATGACCACCCTGGCGATGATCCTGGGCATGCTGCCCACGGCCCTGGCCCGTGGGGGGACCTCCGAGTCCCGCACACCGCTTGGATTGCCCTGATCGACGGGCCTGGTCACGTCCACCCTCTTGACCCTGATCGTGGTGCCAATGGTCTATACCGTGGGGGACGACATCACCAACTGGGTCCGGGGTAGGAGGAAAACAAGTCGGGAATGATTTAAATCCTTAATAGGTGATCCTTAATAAATTGCAGGTTACAATGGATACGAAGGGGAACTTGTTGAAGGCTGGCCGAATTGCAAGATGGGTTGTTTTATTCGGGGTGATCCTGGCAAAGGGTTCCAGCCCGCAAATTCTGGATTACCACTTTCGTCCGCCGACACAGGTGAACCAGGTGGGCGGGCCGCATTACTTTCACATGAATTACTCCTCGGGTGGCCGGGCAGTTTCGGCTTACGGGGACGCAGTCTATGTGGTCTATTCGAATCACATCTCCGGGAATTGGGACGCGGTGCTCACCGTGACCCGGGACGGGGGTTGTTCGTTCGGGCCGAACAAGGTGGTGAACGACACCTCCCAGGGAGAGCCCAGCGACCAGCTCTCTCCGGCCATCGCCGTAGATTTCACCGGGAAGATTTATGTCGCCTGGCAGGATAACCGGGTAAGCCCTTCGGGAATCTACCTGGCGAAGAGCCTTGACGGGGGCTTCAGTTTCGGGTCAAACCAAAAGGTGGGCCCAGGGGCGGGGGGCGGGCAGTATACCCCCACGCTCGCCACAGGCCCCAGAGGCCAAGTTTACGTGGCCTGGAGCGAATACCTTTCCACTACGTCGCGTCTTTTCTTCGGAAGGAGCAGGGACGAAGGGAACCATTTCCAAACTCATCCGATTGATACCTCGGCGGGTGTGAATCAGCACTATCCATCTCTTGCTGTGGGGCTGGAAGGAGATATCTATGTAGCCTGGACAGAGACCTCCCTGAAACCTACCCAGGTGTGCTTCGCGCGCTCCACGGACAAAGGAAAAACCTTTCTTCCCAAGATTCTGGTCTCCGGAGACAGCCCCGGGAACCAGTTTGGCCCAAGCCTGAGCGTTAGCCCGGAAGGAGAAGTATATGTGGCCTGGACGGATATCGGTGCGGGCTCACCCCGGGTACGCTTCGTGAAAAGCCTGAACCGGGGCGTATCCTTTGGCCCGGTCAAAAGCCTGGGAGATGAAGAGGCCCGGGTCGCAGACCAACCCTCGGTGAGCGTGGCTGCCTCAGACAGCGGCCGGGTCGTCGTGGCCTGGCAGGATAACCGCTACGGCCTTGCCAATATCGCCGTTGCTCTTTCACGGGACGGAGGCTCCACGTTTCGGTCGGATGACCTCCTGGGGGGAGGGCAGAAGACCAAAGGGACGCAGTCCTTTCCCAGCGTAGCCTTCGGAAAGGACAAGCAAGTAAATGTGTCCTGGACGGAATACCAGGTCACTGCCGGAGAAGTCCGGGATGACATTTATTTCTCTCAGGGGAGCCAGCCGCAACTGGCGACACTTCCAACGCCTCCTTCCCCGACCACGGCTCTCACTGCGGACAGCTTATACCAGAACTACCCCAATCCAATGTCAAGCGGAACCACCATTGGGTATGATCTCTTGGGCGAAAAAGAGCCCTGTTTCGTGTCCCTTATTATCTACGACCTGACTTATCAAAAGGTAAGGACTCTGGTTTCAGAAGGGGAAAGCCCAGGCTCATACCGGGTGGTCTGGGACGGGCAGCCAGATGAGGGAATCAACGTGACCAGCGGGGTCTACTACTACCAATTGGTCGTAAGCCATCCCACTTCCGGAAACAAGCCTTACGTGAGCACCAAAAGGCTGGTCGTCAGCCGGTAAGAAATTTCCCGGGATAAGAAATAACAGATTTTAACAAACAAGAAAAGCCCCCTAACTATTATCTTTTGAGTATATTTATAAACTTTTAAACCTTTGACCTTGTTATAGCATCTAAGTTATTGAAAGCAAGGCTGTTTTGAAAACGGGAATGGGCTTCGGCCTTTGAAATGAACGACTTACGAAGCAGGAAATCTCTTTCAGCAGCGTTAGGGATGTTTTTTTATCAAGGGAGGCGTGATGAAAAGAAAGGTCTGGGTCGGCGTTATTGCAGCGGCAATTATCCTCGTGGTGGTCATCGTCGGGATCATCATGCACAACCGCAAGGGTTCCTCCACCGGGGCAAGCTACACCCTGGCTAAAGTCGAGTGGGGAAACGTTGTGATCTCGGTCTCGGCCACCGGGACCGTGGACCCGATCACCTCGGTGGACGTGAAGTCCAAGGCCTCAGGGGAGATCATTACCCTGCCCATTGAAGCCGGGGACCACGTCAAGAAAGGACAACTGATCGCCAAGATCGACCCCACGGATGTTCAGAGCCAATATGACAAGGCCAAGGCCGACCTGGAGATGGCCACGGCAAATCGCAAGCAGGCCGAGCTGGATCTCAAGCGCCAGCGGGAACTGCACGATAAGGGCCTGTCCTCGGATAAGGACCTGGAGTCGGCCCAGATAACCCTGGAGCAAGCTAAAGCCGGAGAGGTCGATGCCCGGGTAACCCTGGCCCTGGTTGCGAAGGAGCTTCACGACTCAGTCATGCTCTCTCCGATGGACGGAGTCGTGCTGGTCAAGAACGTGAGCGTAGGCCAGATCATCGCCTCGGGAATCTCGGCCGTGTCCGGGGGCACGACCATCGCCACGATCGCGGACCTGTCCAAGGTCTACATTCATGCGGACGTGGACGAGACCGACATTGGAAAGGTGGCTATAGGTCAGAAAGTGGTGGTCACACCCGAAGCCTATCCCGACAGCGTGCTCGTGGGCGAAGTACAAGCCATCCAGCCGCAGGCTACGACGGTGCAAAACGTCACGACCTTCCGGATCACCGCCACGGTGGAGAATAAAAAAGAGCTGCTCTTCTCCGGGATGAACGTGAATACGGAGATCGTGGCCGCCGAGCGGGACGACGTGCTCACCGTGCCCGTGGCGGCGGTGAAGGATTTCTCGGAGCTGCTGACGCTCGGACCAAGGCTCGGGCTCAAGCGGCCGCAGAGACCGAACAGCGGGGCTGCGGATTCCACCGCCCGAAAGGGGAGGAAGGGGCACCCCGGCAAGGCGGGGGGAGGCAAGATGATCCTGGTCATGAACAAGGGCAAGATCGAACCCCGGAGGGTGGAAGTCGGGCTCAGCAACCTGGACCGCTGCGAGATCACGACTGGGGTCGCGGAGAGCGATAGCGTCCTGGTCATCCGCTCGCAGAAGGGCTCAACCAGCAATGCGCTCACCGGTCGGATCCAGCGCATGGCCGGCATCCCGGGCCTGAGCAGATAGCCGCCTCGAGAAACAGCGTGATAAAGGGATGAGGAAGAGGGTAAGACCATGAACTTCCTGGAAAGCTTTGAGGTTGCGTGGGCGGCGCTGAAGTCCAACAAGATGCGCGCGCTTTTGACCATGCTGGGGATCATCATCGGGGTGGCGGCAGTAATTGCGATGATGGCCCTGGGGCAGGGAGCTTCGGTGGCGGTGCAGAAGAGCATCCAGAGCATGGGCAACAACCTTTTGTCCATTTACCCCGGACAGTTTCGGGCGAGCGCCGGAGTGGGCCAGGTTCGTCCGACCCTTTCGCTTGAAGACGCCACTCAGATTGGCGCCAGCGTTCCGAGCGCAGTTGCGGTCGCACCCGAGATCAACCGTAACGCTCAGGTGAAATACGAGGAGAAAACCTGGAACACGCGGGTGGTGGGCACGAACCCGGACTACGAGTCGGTGCGAAATTATCCCGTGTCCTCCGGAGCGTTCATCGGGGAAGGGGACATGATGGGCAAGCGCAAGGTCTGCGTGATCGGGGAAACTGTGCGCCAGAACCTGTTCGAAGTGGGCGACGATCCGGTGGGCCGAACGATTAAGATCAACCGGGTGAACTTCGCCGTGATCGGGGTCCTCAATAAAAAGGGGTCGTCGGGCTTTATGGACCAGGACGACCAGATCGTGATCCCAATCACCACGTCCATCGCCAGGCTGTTCGGGGACATCCGGTTCCGGGGCCTCTCCACGATCGACGTCCAGGCGGCCTCGCAAGGGGCTATGTCCCAGACCCAGGATCAAATCTCGGCCCTTCTTCGGCGCACGCACAAATTGAACCCCCATGATGACGATGATTTCATGGTCCGCAACCAGGCCGATGTCCTGGCGGCGATGGAGAACACGACCCGGACCTTCACGTTCCTCCTGGCTGGGATCGCCCTGGTTTCCTTGCTGGTGGGCGGGATCGGAATCATGAACATCATGCTGGTGTCGGTGACCGAGCGGACCCGGGAAATCGGAGTGAGAAAGGCCGTGGGTGCGAGGGCGGGGGACATACTGGGACAGTTCCTGATCGAGGCCGTGGTCCTGTCCGTGGCTGGAGGGGCCATCGGCATCCTCCTCGGCATCCTCGGCTCGCAAGTCCTCTCCCGATTGGCCGGGTGGAACACCCTCGTATCGGTGGAGTCCATCCTAGTGGCCTTCTTGTTCTCCTCGGCCGTAGGTGTGTTCTTCGGGTATTATCCAGCCCGGCGGGCTGCGGGACTGGACCCGATCGTGGCCCTGAGATGGGAATGAGTCAGGCTTCCCCATGTTGAGGGCGGCGAATAAGGATAACAACCATGGAAATATTAGAAACCTTGTTAAAGCACATGTTGAAAGATCGATTTGACCTGGAATTGAAAATTGCATTGGACATTCACTTCATTTCCTGTTTGGCAACTGTGGTATGGACTGTCGGCCCTCTGCTCTGGATCGTCCCCCGGAGCTGCCTGCGTCTGAAAGGCGTTGGGGCAATGCTTTGGCGCAGAGCCCGGGCATGGTCCAGGCCAACCCAGCAGGAAACGTAGCTTCGAAAGAGGTTCAACCATGAAGTCAAACTCAACCCGTTTAGTGGTTTTAGCGGTCCTTCTCGCCCTTTCGGGCCTGGTCGCCGGGTGCGGGAATACCGAGTTTAAAAGCGCGTGGCGGGATCGCGAGATCACGGTGGACGGGAAGGACACTGATTGGTCGGGCGTCAGCGTATATTCCATAGGAGATCCTAGCGTCGCCGTAGGTCTACTCAATGATGAGAGCAACCTCTATATTCTTCTCAAGACCCACGACCGTTCCCTGCTCCCGCGATTAACGCGGGGCGGTTTCATGGTCTGGTTCGATCCCTCCGGAAAAAAGAACAAATCTTTCGGGATCCACTTTCCCATCGGCGGTCAGGAGATGGGCATGCCAGAGATGCCCAGGGAGGGATTTCAAGGAGAACGAAAGGCGGACACCTCCGGTCAGGCTCCGGAGGAATTTCCCAAACGGATGGAAGAAGCCCTCAAGAACGTCGAATTGATTGGGCCGACTAAAGGCCAGCGCTGCACGCTGGCCGTGGCCGATGCCGAGGCCAAAGGGGTCAAAGCCCGGATGACCTTTTCCACCGGAGAACTGGTCTACGAAGTGGAGGTCCCCTTGAGACCGGACGCCCAGCACCCCTACGCTATCGCCATCCCAGCCAACCCTTCGAATCAGGCAATTGGCATCGGGTTTGAAACGGGGAAGTTTGAGAGGCCCAAAAGAGAGGGTTTTTCGGAAGGTGGCGGCGGGGAAGGCGGCGGTGGTGGTTGGGGAGGCGGCCGTGGTGGTGGTGGCTGGGGCGGCGGTCGCGGCGGTAGAATGAGTCCCCCGGAGGGCAGCAGAATGCCCAAGGAGTTTAATCTCTGGGCGATAGTCAAGTTGGCGTCAAAAAAGTAACTAGGTCAATCCGAGGTCGAGAGCGTAAAAGAAACTATTACATAACCCAAATGGGTTAAAGTCGTTACGATTAACACTTGAATCGACCAGCGCCGTTCCTTTAATCATTCTACTCAGGGAGTTAGCATGAAAGATTTTTGGATCGCCATTATCTTAACTGTTGTTGGAGCGAACGTTTTTGCGGTAACCCCCCCGGATTTTTCCAAGCCTTTGACGGCTGAGGAGTGCGTGAAGATCGCTTTGGCGCAGAGCCCGAGCGTGGTCAAAGCCAAGGCTGCGGTGACCGAGGCTTCGGCCGGGCGGCAGTCGGCATGGTCGG